>OAWD01000176.1_pt1 | contig 62463 bp, 80 predicted proteins | sample 1495361 | NCBI WGS metagenome assembly OAWD01 (sample SAMEA2580130, study PRJEB22360) | human gut metagenome | biome: human gut; feature: human-associated habitat; material: faeces | place: Denmark | collected 2008/2010 | reverse complement strand
GTGGTGCTGGCGGGGGACTGGGTGACGGTAACGGCGGCGGGACAGACGGTGCAGCTCTGCGGCATTGACGATCCCTCTGTGGGCGAGACCCGGTGGCGGGAGCAGCTGGAGGCGGTGACCGCCGCCCTGGATGGGGAGCACTGCTCCATTTTGATGACCCACCGGCCGGAGCGGACGGAGGACTACGCGGGCCGGGGCTTCGAGCTGGTGCTGGCGGGCCACGCCCACGGGGGCCAGTGGCGGCTGCCCGGCCTGCTCAACGGCCTGTTTGCCCCCGACCAGGGGCTGTTTCCCACCTACGCCGGCGGCCGGTATGCACTGGGGGACACCACCCTGCTCGTCAGCCGGGGGCTGGCCCGGGAGAGCACCCGGCTGCCCCGGTTCTATAACCGTCCGGAGCTGGTGATGGTGGAGCTGCGCCCCGGGCTGGAGGAATTTCCTGCAAAAAAAGAATGAGGTCAAAATCTTATTTTTAACTTTTGGGGCGTATTGCCGTGGAAAAATCGGCAATACGCCCTCTCTTTTTGTCCAAATCCACGGTTTTTGATTCCGGGCGCAAAAGGGTGTTGTCAGGCGGGAGGTTTTCGGTTACAATCGTACAGATAACTTGGGAACGAAAGGCGTGATGCAGAAGATGAAAGCGACCTTGATCCTGGAAAACGGCATGACCTTCGCGGGCCGCAGCATCGGCTCCGGCGAGGAGCGGATCTGCGAGATGGTGTTCAACACCTCCATGACCGGCTATCAGGAGATCCTGACCGACCCCTCCTACGCCGGACAGGGCATTGTGATGAGCTATCCCCTCATCGGCAACTACGGCGTCAATCACGAGGACAACGAATCCTTCCGCCCCTGGGCGGAGGCGTTCATCGTCCGCCACCTGGCCCGGCGCGGCAGCAACTTCCGCTGCGAGGACGGGCTGGATTCCTATTTGAAACAATTTAACATCACCGGCATTGAGGGCGTCGACACCCGTGCCTTAACGAGAATACTCCGCAGTCAGGGGACCATGAACGGCATGATCACCTGTGCGGAGCATTTTTCTGTCCCGGAGTGCCTGGAGCGCATCCGGGCCTACCGGGTGGAGGGCACCGTGGAGCGGGTGACCCGGAAGGAGCCGCAGGTGTACCCCGCCGCGGGCGGGCAGCAGCTCCGGGTGGCCCTGATGGACTACGGCGTGAAGGAGAACATGATCCGCTGCCTCCAGAACCGGGGCTGTGAGGTGACGGTGTTCCCCGCCCACACCCCGGCGGAGACGGTGCTCTCCGGCGGGTTCGACGGGGTGATGCTCTCCAACGGCCCCGGCGATCCGGCGGACAACGTGGAGATCATCGCGGAGGTTCGGAAGCTCTATGAGAGCGCGCTGCCCCTCTTTGCCGTCTGCCTGGGACACCAGCTCCTGGCCCTGGCCACCGGGGCGGAGACCCGCAAGATGCGCTTCGGCCACCGGGGGGGCAATCACCCGGTGAAGGATCTGGAGCACGGCCGGGCCTATATCACCAGCCAGAACCATGGCTATGTGGTTACCGCCGAGAGCGTGGACCCGGCGGTGGCGGAGGTGTCCCACATCAACGTCAACGAGGGCAGCGTGGAGGGCCTGCGCTACCGGCGGCCCAACTGCTTCACCGTCCAGTTCCACCCGGAGGCCGCCCCCGGCCCCATGGACACCGAGTATCTGTTTGACCGCTTTGTGGACAGCATGAAGGGAGGACGCGCCCATGCCTAAGAATCCCAAGATCAAAAAGGTGCTGGTGCTGGGCTCCGGCCCCGTTGTCATCGGCCAGGCCGCCGAGTTTGACTACGCCGGCACCCAGGCCTGCCGCGCCCTCAAGGAGGAGGGCGTGGAGGTGGTGCTGGTCAACTCCAACCCCGCCACCATCATGACCGACAAGGACATCGCCGACCACGTGTATATCGAGCCGCTGAACCTGGCCAGCGTGGAGCAGGTCATCGCCAAGGAGCAGCCCGACTCCATCCTGCCCACCCTGGGCGGCCAGACCGGGCTGAACCTGGCCATGAACCTCCACGAGCAGGGCATCCTGGAGAAGTACGGCGTGCGCCTGCTGGGCACCAGCCCGGAGTCCATCCGCAAGGCGGAGGACCGCCAGGGCTTCAAGGACGCCATGGAGGCCATTGGCCAGCCCTGCGTCACCAGCGACGTGGTGGAGAGCGTGGAGGCCGCGGTGGAGTTCGCCGGGCGCATCGGCTATCCGGTCATCGTCCGGCCCGCCTATACCCTGGGGGGCTCCGGCGGCGGCATCGCCTACGACGAGCCCTCCCTGCGGGAGATCGCCGACCGGGGCATCCACCTGTCCCGGGTGGGCCAGGTGCTCATCGAGCGGTGCATCTCCGGCTGGAAGGAGATCGAGTTCGAGGTCATGCGGGACTCCGCCGGCAACGTCATCCAGATCTGCTCCATGGAGAACATCGACCCCGTGGGCGTCCACACCGGCGACTCCATCGTGGTGGCCCCCACCCAGACCCTGGCCAACCGGGAGTACCAGATGCTCCGCTCCGCCTCTCTCAACATCATCTCCGCCCTGGAGATCGAGGGCGGGTGCAACGTACAGCTGGCCCTCAACCCCGACTCCTTCGAGTACGCGGTCATCGAGGTCAACCCCCGCGTGTCCCGGTCCTCCGCCCTGGCCTCCAAGGCCACCGGCTACCCCATCGCCAAGGTGGCCGCCAAGGTGGCCCTGGGCTACACCCTGGACGAGATCCCCAACGCCGTGACCGGCAAGACCACCGCCTGCTTCGAGCCAACCCTGGACTACTGCGTGCTCAAGCTGCCCCGCCTGCCCTTTGACAAGTTCACCACCGCCAGCCGCACCCTGGGCACCCAGATGAAGGCCACCGGCGAGGTGATGGCCATCGGCAATTCCTTCGAGGGGGCGCTGATGAAGGCCATCCGCTCCCTGGAGCTGCCGGTGAAGTCCCTCCGCCTGCCCGGTCTGGACGAGCTGTATACCGAGGAGATCGAGGACCGCCTGGTGAACATCGACGATCAGCGGCTCTTCGTGGTGGCCGAGGCCCTGCGCCGGGGCTTCTCGCCGGAGAAGATCAACAAGATCACCAAGTACGACCTGTGGTTCCTCGACCGCTTCCAGAACATCGTGGACATGGAGGACGCCCTGGATCACGGCCGCCTGGACGGCGACACCCTGCGCCGGGCCAAGGAGATGGGCTTCTCCGACGCGTGGATCGCCGCCCTCTCCGGCCGGGAGCAGAAGGAGATCAAGGCCCTGCGGGAGTCCTTCGGCATCCGCCCGGCCTTCAAGATGGTGGACACCTGCGCCGCCGAGTTCGAGGCCCAGACCCCCTATTACTACTCCACCTACGACCAGGAGAACGAGGCCGCCGGGGCCAGCCGGGCGGATGATGGCGCGGAGAAACGGAAGGTGCTGGTGCTGGGCTCCGGCCCCATCCGCATCGGTCAGGGCATCGAGTTCGACTACTGTTCGGTCCACTCGGTCTGGGCCTTCAAGCGTCTGGGCTATGAGACCATCATCATCAACAACAACCCGGAGACCGTGTCCACCGACTTCGATGTGGCGGATAAGCTCTACTTTGAGCCGCTGACCGCCGAGGACGTGCAGGCGGTGGTGGAGCTGGAGAAGCCCTGGGGCGCGGTGGTGCAGTTCGGCGGCCAGACCGCCATCAAGCTGGCCCAGGCCCTCACCGACATGGGCGTGCCCATCCTGGGCACCTCCGCCGACGGCGTGGACGCCGCCGAGGATCGGGAGCGGTTTGACGAGATTTTGAACCAGTGCGGCATCCCCCGGGCCGCCGGCCGCACGGTGTTCACCACCGAGCAGGCCCTGGCCGCCGCCCACGACGTGGGCTATCCCGTGCTGGTGCGCCCCTCCTACGTGCTGGGCGGCCAGGGCATGGAGATCGCCTACAACGACCGCAACATCACCGAGTTCATGCGCATCATCAACCAGGTGGAGCAGGAGCACCCCATCCTGGTGGACAAGTACCTCATGGGCCGCGAGGTGGAGGTGGACGGTGTCTTCGACGGGGAGGAGCTGCTCATCCCCGGCATCATGGAGCACATCGAGCGGGCCGGCGTCCACTCTGGCGATTCCATCTCGGTCTATCCCCCCATCCACATCGAGGACAAGCACAAGCAGACCATCCTGAAGTACACCTATGACCTGTCCCGCGCCCTGGGCGTGGTGGGCCTGGTCAACATCCAGTTCGTCATCTATGACGACCAGGTGTATGTCATCGAGGTCAATCCCCGCTCCTCCCGTACCATCCCCTATATCTCCAAGGTCACCGGCGTGCCCATCATCGACCTGGCCACCAGGGTGATGCTGGGGCAGAAGCTGCGCGACCTGGGGTACGGCACGGGCATCTACCGGGAGGCGGACTACTACGCCGTCAAGATGCCGGTGTTCTCCTTCGAGAAGCTCACCGACGTGGACACCGGCCTGGGCCCGGAGATGAAGTCCACCGGCGAGTGCCTGGGCCTGGCCGAGTCCTTCCCCCAGGCGCTGCTCAAGGCCTTCAAGGGCGCTGGTATGAAGGCCCCCAAGAAGGGCGGGCGCATCATCGTTACCGTCAAGGACGAGGACAAGGACGAGATGATTGGCATCGCCAGGGGCTTCTATGATATGGGCATTGAGCTTCTCGCCACCAGTGGCACCTGCAAGGCGCTCAACGAGGCGGGCATACCCGCCCGCTGGGTGGCCCGCGTGTCAGAGGCCCACCCCAACATCCTGGACATGATCGCCTCCGGCACCGTGGATCTGGTCATCAACACCCCCACCCACGGCCGCCGCCACGATACCGACGGCTTCAAGATCCGCCGCTCTACCGTGGAGCACTCCGTGGCCTGCATCACCGCCATCGACACCGCCCGGGCCATGCTCACCGTCCGCACCCAGGGCCGGGCCGCTGAGCTGCGCCCCATCGACATCACTGAAATCTGAGGGGAGGAAACCGCCATGCGTCTGCACCGCCTTCGCTTTGATATCTGGCTCTGCCTGCTGGTGGCCTATCTGGTGTCCCTGGGCACGGGGGCCGCAGCCTCCGCCCTCAGCGCGGCCACGTATGACGGCTATGCAGAGGTTCACTCCGCTGCTCCTGGCCAGGCGGGCAGCCCTGCCGGGCCAGAGGTTCCCCGGGCACAGAGCATCGCGGAGCTGCTGGAGCTGGATACTTTCACAGTGCTCTCCCAAGGTATTGCCTACCGCAACGAGGGAGCGGGCTATTTTGAGGGCAGCTACCTCTATAATTTGGCCCTCCCCTCCGGGGAACGGGTGGCTGCCCGCATCCATACTGAGAGCGTACAGGATGGAGAGAAGTTCGCATCCGGGGAGGTTGTCCTCCCGGTGGGCCGGGTGATTTGGGCCGACCTGGAGGAGGACCCCGCCTTCCTGGAGCAGATCACCTCCGGCTATCCCCTGGACCGCACCGACTTCTACGTGGACATGGCCGGAGAAGCGGTACGCTACAGTCAGGAGGAGCGGACGGAAAATCATGTTATAGTGGTTCAATTGGTTACCGTTCTGGTCTGCTTCCCACTGCTCCATGCCCTGGGCTCCCGCAGCGGGATTTTCCCCGCTTTCTTTCCCACCGTGCGGAGGGAAAAGGCGGGGCGGAATTGACCCGGCCAGCCGGGAACCTTTTTCCAGTCCCTTCGTCTAAATGAATATCAACGACAGGAGGGAAATGCTTTGAAACGACTGCTGACTTTATCCCTGGCAGCCCTGCTGGCTGCCGGTCTCACCGCCTGCGGAGCGGCAGAGGAGCGCGGCGTTCCGGCCGCCAAGCCGGTGCTCTACCTCTACCCGGAGGAGGAGACGGAGGTGACTGTGACCCTGGACTTTGACGGGACGCTCACCTCCACCTACCCGGACTACGGGGATGGCTGGACGGTGACGGCCCGGCCCGGCGGCACCCTCACCGATCCGGCCACGGGCCGGGAATACTACTGCCTGTTCTGGGAGGGAATTACCGAGGCGGAGTACGACTTCTCCACCGGCTTCTGCGTGGCGGGGGAGGACACTGCGGCCTTCCTGGAGGACGCCCTGGACAGGCTGGGCCTGACCGAGCGGGAGGCTGACGAATTCATCATCTACTGGCTGCCAAAGCTGGAGGGCAACCCCTACAATCTGCTCTCCTTCCAGACCGACGCCTACACCAATTCCGCAGCCCTGACCATCGACCCGGCCCCCGACACCCTGATCCGGGTGTTCCTGGCGTGGAAGGGCCTGGACGCGCCGGTGGAGGTGGAGCCCCAGAAGCTGACCGCGCCGGAGCGCGCTGGCTTCACCGCCGTGGAGTGGGGCGGCGCGGAGGTAGTGCAATGAAGAAGCTGCTGTTGCTGCTTGCGCTCACTTTGCTGGCGGCGGGACTGGCTGGGTGCGGCAATTCCAGTGGAAATGTTGCGGTGCCGGAAAAGCCGGTGCTCTACCTCTACCCGGAGGAGGAGATGGAGGTGACCGTCACTCTGGACTTTGATGGGACGCTGACCTCCACCTATCCTGCGTACGGCGATGGGTGGACAGTGACGGCCCGGCCCGACGGCACCCTCACCAATCCGGCCACGGGGCGGGAGTACTACTGCCTGTTCTGGGAGGGGATCACCGAGGCGGAGTATGACTTTTCCGCCGGCTTCTGCGTGGCAGGGGAGGACACTGCGGCCTTCCTGGAGGACGCCCTGGACAGGCTGGGCCTGACCGAGCGGGAGGCTGACGAATTCATCATCTACTGGCTGCCAAAGCTGGAGGGCAATCCCTACAATCTGCTCTCCTTCCAGACCGAGGCCTACACCGACTCCGCCGGGCTGACCATCGACCCGGCCCCCGATACCCTGATCCGGGTGTTCCTGGCGTGGAAGGGGCTGGACGCGCCGGTGGAGGTGGAGCCCCAGACGTTAACCGCCCAGGCGCGCACCGGCTTCACCGCCGTGGAGTGGGGCGGCGCGGAAGTGGATTGAAGACTGCGCTGAAAAGCCGCCGGACCTGACCGGGTCCGGCGGCTTTTTTACGGAATGCTTGCGCTTTAGGCCGGAATATGGTATCCTAAACTGTAAAAATATCGCCGGGCCTATGGGCATGGCGTGAGAGAAAACGAGAGAAAGAAGGCAAGATGATGTCCCATCAGACCGTGATTGTCCTGGATTTCGGCGGCCAGTACAACCAGCTCATCGCCCGCCGGGTGCGCGAGTGCGGTGTCTATTGCGAGGTCAAGCCCTACACGACCCCGCTGGAGCAACTCCGCGCTATGGAGCCCATCGGCTTCATCTTCACCGGCGGCCCCAACTCCGTCTATGAGGCGGGCGCGCCCAAGGCTGATCCGGCCATCTTTGAGCTGGGTGTGCCGGTGCTGGGCATCTGCTATGGCTGCCAGTTCATGGCCCACGCCCTGGGCGGCCAGGTCACCGAGGCCCACGAGGACACCGCCCGGGAGTACGGCAAGACCGAGACCTATTACGACACCGCCTGCAAGCTCTTCAAGGGCCTGCCGGAGCGGGGCATCTCCTGGATGAGCCACGGGGACTACATGGCCAAGGTGCCCGAGGGCTTCGCCCTCACCGCCCACTCCGACGCCTGCCCCAACGTGGCCATTGCCGACGAGAAGCGGGGCTTTTACGGGGTGCAGTACCACCCTGAGGTCAACCACACCGAGCACGGCGTGGACATGATCCGCAACTTCCTCTATGAGGTCTGCGGCGCCAAGGGCGACTGGACCATGGGCGACTACAAGGAGAGCTCCATCAAGGCCATCCGGGAGAAGGTGGGCGGCGGCAAGGTGCTGCTGGCCCTGTCCGGCGGCGTGGATTCCTCCGTGGCCGCCGCACTGCTGGCCGAGGCGGTGGGCAGCCAGCTCACCTGTGTGTTCGTGGACCACGGCCTGATGCGCAAGAACGAGGGCGACGAGGTGGAGGCCGCCTTCTCCAAGTGGGACATCCACTTCGTCCGGGTGGACGCTGAGGCCCGCTTCCTGGAGAAGCTCTCCGGCGTCAGCGAGCCGGAGCGCAAGCGCAAAATCATCGGGGAGGAGTTCATCCGCGTCTTTGAGGAGGAGGCCAAGAAGATCGGCCGGGTGGACTATCTGGTGCAGGGCACCATCTACCCCGACGTGATCGAGTCCGGCGCCGGCGACGCCGCCGTAATCAAGAGCCACCACAACGTGGGCGGCCTGCCGGACTATGTGGACTTCAAGGAGATCATCGAGCCCCTGCGCCTGCTCTTCAAGGACGAGGTGCGGCAGTTAGGCCGCGAGCTGGGCCTGCCTGAATACCTAGTCATGCGCCAGCCCTTCCCCGGTCCCGGCCTGGCCATCCGGGTCATCGGCGATCTGACCAAGGAGAAGCTGGACACCCTCCGGGATGCCGACGCCATCTACCGGGAGGAGATCGCCGCCGCCGGCGAGGACAAGAACATCAACCAGTACTTTGCCGTCCTCACCAATACCCGCTCCGTGGGCGTCATGGGCGACGGCCGCACCTACGATTACACCCTGGCGCTCCGCGCCGTCACCACCAGCGACTTCATGACTGCCGACTGGGCCCGCATCCCCTACGATGTGCTGGACAAGATCTCCACCCGCATCGTCAACGAGGTGAAGGGCATCAATCGTATCGTCTACGATATCACCTCCAAGCCCCCCGCCACCATCGAGTGGGAATAATGACGCGTTTCTTGTATGTCACTGAAAAAGTATGATATACAAGGAGAAATGGTATAAAAGGCCCTTGCAAGACCGGAAAAGGTTCTTGCGAGGGCCTTTTTCTTTTCGCTGTGGCATTACTTTGGCATTAACGCATCAAATCATCCATTTTTTTGACCGCTTCATCACTGGTGGTGGGGTACAGATGTCCATAGGTCCGCAGGGTCGTTTGTATGTCCTCATGGCCTAAGCGCTCTTTCACTAGCAGAATGGGCGTCCCCAGGTGGATGAGCAGGGCGGCGTGGGAGTGCCGCAGGTCGTGGAGCCTGATAGGGTCCATGCCAGCTTCCGCGCACCCTTTGAGCAGCGCCCGCCGGAAATAGTGCTTTGTGAACGGAAAGAGCCGGTCATCCGGCTGGGGGTCATAAAGGGCGTCCTCGTAGGCCCGTATCTCATCGCACAGCTTTTCCGGCAGTGTTACCACCCGGCGGCCCCGCTGGGTCTTCGGGTCTGTTATGACCTCTTCGCCCTCTACGCTTTGGAAGTTCCGGCGGACGGTGAGGGCCCGGGCCTCCAGGTCTATGTCCTCCGGGCAAAGGGCCAGCAGTTCCCCTATCCGCAGGCCGGTCCAGAACAGGACGGACAGGCCGGTCCGGGCAGGTAGTTTCTTGACGTGGGAGATGAACTCGTTGAACTGCTCCACCGTCCAGAATGACATCTCCTGAGCGTCTTTCTTGCCTACGCTCCCGGCGAGCCTGGCCGGATTGATACCCAGGCCGTAGTATTTGCAGGCATAGTTGAAGATGGCTGAAAGCTGGTTGTTGATGGTCTTCGCATAGGTCGGAGCCACCTTGTCCGCGAGAAGCTGCGCTTGCCACTGGCGGACATGGGCCGGGGTGATCTCATTCAGCGGGAGGTTGCCGAAGAACGGGAGGATTCGGTGCTCGATGAGATAACGCTTGTTCTGCATGGTGGTCCGCTTGAGGCGCGGCTCCATGTCCCCCAAGTAGATGTCCGTGAATGAGCGAAAGGTCATGTCGCAGCTCCGAGCCCGAACCCGAAGAAATTCTTCCTCGAAAGCCTGGGCATCCTTCTTGCGCTGGAATCCCCGTTTCTTTTTTAGCCTGCGGCACCCCCGCCAGTCTGTGTAGTAAAACGAGGCGTACCAGGTCCCCCGGGCTTCGTCTTTGTAAGCTGGAATTGTAATCACCTCCGAGTGTGTCTGCGAATTTCATGCCAGGAAAGCCCTAAAAAAAGTCTTGACATTATGGTATAAAAACCATAAAATAAATATAGAGAGATAGAAAGCGCGGTGAGGATGTGGAACAATACAGGGTAATATTCTACGAAATGGAGGATGGCACTTGCCCAGCGCATGACTACATCAAGTCGCTGTCTGGGAAAATGCGAGCCAAAATTTACAAAGTTGCCGCGATGCTGGAAGAAACCGGGCCACAAATCCGAATGCCCTATTCTGAACATCTGCAAGACGGCATTTTCCAGATTAGGGCCCAGCAAGAAGGCAACATCTCCCGCGTGTTATATTTCTTTGCCGTTGGGAAAACAATAGTCTTGACAAACGGCTTCACCAAAAAGACACCGAAGACCCCGCCAGCCGAAATTGAGCTGGCGAAGAAGTACCGGGCCGATTATGAACGAAGGGAGGCTCATAAGTAATGCTTACTTTACAGGATGCCATCAGGGAAGAAATGAAGGACCCTGAGTTTCGGGCTGAGTGGGAAGCCCTGGAGCCTGAATTTCAGATCATCCGGGGCATCATCGAAGGGCGGAAAGCGACCGGCCTTACCCAAGAGCAGCTTTCAAAAGCCACTGGCATTGACCAAGCTAACATTAGCAAGCTCCAAAACGGAACCGCAAATCCGTCTCTTAGAACGCTCAAGCGGTTGGCTGCTGGAATGGGTATGGCTCTCAAGGTAGAGTTTGTTCCCATCCCCCACACCTCTGGACAGTGACCATGCGCCGCCCCTACGGGGGCGGTTTTCTTTTGCTCAAATCACCCGGTAGGCCCCTGGCACGTTCTTGAGCCGGACACCCTCGGACTGTTGGTAGTCTCGAATGAGGTCGGCAACCTCAGCGGAGGCCCCAGCATCTCCGGCGGCCAGGGCGTCTTCATATCGCTGCTGGAGGGCGGCCAAGTATGCGGCTCTCTCCCGCGCACAGGATGGGCAGAGCCCGGAGACCAGGTCCGCGCAGTTTTCGATGGAGCCGCAACTCCGGCAGCTCAGATAGCCAATCGGTAACGTAGCCACTTTTCCACAACCTCCCGAAAATTTTTCTCGTTTCTTCGCGCGCGCGCACGCGCGTAAAGGAATATATTATTATAACTAAGTCTTATACTATACTGTCTTATTATGGGTCCTGATTAGGACCTCATTTTTTGGGTATTCAGTCCTGATTAGGACCCTATTTTCAAAATAAAGTCCTGATTAAGACCTCATTTTTTGGGTGCTAATTTTGATAGGTCGGTTTTCAACAGTTTTTCCACAGAGTTTTCCACAATCTATTTCTGGCGCTCTTTCTGGGTGGCCCTCATCCTGGCATTGGCGGCGTCAACGTCCCGGCGGGCGGCCTCGGCCTGGGGTCCCTCGACGATCTCATGCCGGAAGACCTCTTCTTGGAGTATGCGCCGGACATCGCCGTCGCTCATCTTGACCCCTGGGTAGTGCCGCTCCAGGGAGCGGCGGATGGTCCCTATCATCCAGTCATTCAAGAGGACCTGCCCCACCACGAAGCGATTAAGGACCCGACGCTGGACGTAGAGCTGAGACAGGGCTGTGTTGTCCTCTCCCTGGAACGCTTCAACGCTCAGAGCGCAGAGGGGCGCGTAGTCCTCTGGCTGGTTCACATTAAGGTCACAGAAGTTGAACTCACAGACAAGCACCGTCTCCACCGGCTTTTCGAAGAGGACCTGGTAAATCCTCCAGGTGATGCCGTTGGTGAGCACCACCCAATCAATTCCGGCGCTGGCAGCATAGCCCGTGGCCTGGGAGACGTGGACATCCCGAAGAGCGATTCCCACGGCCTTGCACTCTAGGAGCAGGCGGACCTTGCCCTTGAGCTGGACGGCCAGATCGCAAAACTGCTGCTTGATACACAGCTCGGATGTGATGTTTTCGTACTTGTCGTAGCCGAAGACCTCACAGAGAATGTCCGTGATTATCATTACTGTGTCGCTCTCGTTCCGGCCCGCGAGCTGCGCCCGGCGTAGAATGGGCTGGAATTTCTGGATGCCGGTGGATAGACGCGCCTCCACCTGTGGGCTTATTTTCTGCATGGTGTCACCCCCTGAAATCGACACAGATCACACGGCCTGACCGCCAGAGGACGCGGCCCCTGTGGTACTGCCTTTTTTAACTTCGCCCAGCAAGGGCGCGGTCATCTCCTGGAGACGGCCTATCAAGAGTATCTGCTCCCGTTCCGGCAGCTTCTCATAAAGCTCCAGCATCTCTCGCCCGTTCTCGGATATTCCGGGGGCGGGCGCTTTTTTTGTTTCTGGCTCTGTGTCGCTGCCAGTCAGGAAGTAGCTCATAGAGCATCCGAGGAAGTCACAGATGGGGGCTATATACTTTGCAGGCGGGTCGGTGCCGCGCTGCTTCCAGTTTGTCGTTGTTGTTGTATTGACGCCGATGAACTTAGAAAGCGCGTATGCGGTTAGGTTTCTGGCATCAAGCTCATGGAAAAGCCGCTCGCAAATTGTCATCGAAACACCTCCCAAGCGGTATACAAAGTACCCAAAAAATAAGGTAAATATTTTTCGTTTGTTAGCTCCCAAAAGCTTGACTTACATCTCAAATGTGATATAATATAATCAAGCCAAAGGAATAAGGTAAAAAACTAAAACGAATGGCCCAGGGCATGGGCCGGAGGATAAAACAGGAAGCGGCAGTGAAAGCCGGGTCGGAAGCGGACATAACTCCGGGGATGACCGGCAGGCGGTAACGGCGGTACGAACGGCAACCTCTGGACCATCCCGAAGCCGCAAGGCCGGGTGCAACCGGCAGAAAGGATAACTAACCATGGAGAAAGAAATCAAGGTCGAGTGGTGCGAAAACTTCATTGAAGCGCGGTTCACGAAGCACCACGCATTTCCGGGGCCGAATGCCGGGATTGAGGTCAACTGCTTCTGGAAGATGGCCGAAGCCTCCGGCTTATGGGAGCGCGGCACCTACGGCACCCCGATGAGCAAGGCTCTCGGAAACCTCACCACGATTGAGACGATTTGCGACGATGACGGGAAGAGACTGTTCGATGTCTTCAAGCTCAAGCCGGGTGTAACCGGCAGAAAGGAGATAGCTAACCATGAACACACCGACGAGATTTGAGGAGGTGCGAGCATGAGCTACATGGGCATGAACATCCTGGAGTACATCGACTGGCTGATGGACCAGGGCATGAGCGAGGAAGGCGGCGGATTATGAGAAACTGGAAAAGCCTCACCCGGGAGGAGCGTAAGGCGGAACGGGACAAGGTCCCCGGAGAGTACGCCAGAAAGCAGTTCATGGACGCCAACCTGGCCGCGACGTTGGACCTACTCAAGGACAACCAGTTCGCCCAGGCGAAGGCATGGAAGGTGGCCTATGGCTGCTACCTCATCAACACCCCGGAGGAGATCGCCGCCCACTGCCGGGCGGCGGCTCACGGGAAGGACTGAACCCGCCGGTGCAACGGCGGCCAAATGCGAAAGGAGCTAACCAAATGTTTATTTTCAGAACCTCCAACCGAACCCGCTATGCAAGGGCTGTCCGCCACATGATGGACCACCCGGAGCGGTACGAGGTGATCTCAAGAGGGCGAGACTACTCGGCAGACATCAAAGGCCCCGCCGGGTGTGGATGGTACATCCACTACCTTAAAGTTTGAGAGGGAGGCGAGAGTATGGCAACCAACATCAAGGACAAAATCGCTAAGCTGCTGGCCCTGGCAGAAAGCCCGAATGAGAACGAGGCCAAGGCCGCGCTGCTCAAGGCCCGTGAACTCATGGCCGAGCACAAGCTCAGGCCGGAAGAGGTCGTAAAGGCCGACAAGGTGAAAGTCATCCGGGAGGTCCTGGACGTCACCTGCACCGCTATGACGAACCCCTGGGCCGTCTCCCTGTCCGCTATCATCGCGGAACACTACTGCTGCCGAGCCTACCGAAACCGGGGCGCTGGCTGCAAGACGAACAGGATTGGCCTGGTGGGGCTGGAAGAGGACTTCGAGATTGCGAAGCGGATTTTCCTCTACGCCTATGACTGTGTGATGGCCTCCATCAAGGCAAACATCAAGCGAGACCCCAGCGCCCCGTCCGGGACCTACCGTGAGAAGTGCAACGCCTACGGCTGGGGCTTCACCCGTGGCGTGGCGGCTGCGTTCCGCGAGCAGGAAGAGCAGCACCAGGAATGGGGCCTTGTGATGGTGGTCCCCAAGGCCGTAGATGACAGCATGGCCGACATGGGCAAGAAGACATCGTTCGGCAAGGAGAAGACCGGCGGCTGGCGCGACGCCTACCGCGCCCTGGGCTACCAGGACGGCAAGCAGTTTGACCCGACAAGCCGCCTGGCCGATACGCCGGAGCGGGCCGCGATTGGAGGTTGATACCGATGAAGTGCAAGAACTGTGGCTGCGAAGTCATCCGCATCCGGTCGGGAGGGCGAAGCGTCGTTTGCGACGCCGCTCCGATCACCTACTGGCACGTCCGGGACGGAGCCTTGATGTCGGAGGTGCTGCCCCTGCTAACCCCCAATGGGGAAAGCATCTACGGGACACCGGCGGGAAAGCTGGAGAACGCCGTGGGCGTAGCCTACCACCTCCACACTTGCGGACTGCTGCCCATCTTCCACCGTGGCCGGGATAGTTGGAGCCGCCCGGTCTACGATGACGGAACGGGCCGCCTCCTGGTGGACGTGGACCCGCGAGCTGGCCGGAAACCGGACATCTGCACGAAGCAGGGAAACGCCTTTGACGGTGAACCCTGTGACCCGGTAGATGGAGATTTTATCTTCATCCCGTGCCGGGACACCTGGTAAGAGTATAGCATACCAGACACCCAAAAAACAAGCCGCATAAGTTAGACAAGGAGGGACCAATTATGCGTATTGCGAACCGAACCAAGCCCAAAACAGACTTCGGAATTGAGGTCAGAGTATTCACCGCCCAAACCGGCATGACCATCAAGACGCTGGCCGAGCTGGCGGGAGTGAAGTACACAACGCTGGTGGAAACAACCACGGGCCGTTGCGCCGGTCATCAGCTTATTCCTGTGGTTCGTGAGTTCATGGAGAACTATCAGAAGGAGGCGTAAGTGATGGCAACCGCACTCAAAACATCCCGCGATATGTTCTACTTCGTGGACGACATCATGCGCCTGCTAGGCTACTCAAGGTCGAAAAGCTACAAGGTCATTTCTGAGCTAAACCGCGAGTTGGAAGCTAAGGGAAAATGCACCTGCGATGGGCGCGTTATCAAGCGATATTTCAACGAGCGGTACGGGCTGGAGGACGTGGAGAAGCCTACCCGCCGTAGGGTATAGGAGGCGGCTATGGAAAAGAAGCGAAAGCGGCGCCGGGCCTATGCCAGAGCCTATTACCGGATGGCCCTTCTAGCCCTAGCTGCTATGGTAACTGCCAGGCTGGTGATGCTGATGATTGATGTCATACAGCTGCAAATTAAGAATGCCGGAGCCTTTTCAATCCCTGTGTATGCTGCAATTTTGGTATTTACGGGCTGGGAGCTGAAAACCTGGACCGGACAAGGAAAGGAGAAAAAATCATGTGGACCTATAAGTGCGACCACTGCGGAGCGGCGCTTGACCCCGGAGAGCGGTGCGACTGCCAGGACCGCCCTACCGAGTACAACGGTAAGCCGATCTTCACCCAGGAGAACTTCAACTACTCCAAGGCCGAGATAGGCGACTATGTGGAGCAGGCCGTTGTGGATGATGCTATGGACTGTCTGCCCCCGGCCTCGATGAGCGCCCGGTGCGCTCAGATGGGCGAACCGTATTCCCACCGGGAGGACCCGGAGACCGGGCGGTTCCGGCCCACCTACTACACGTTCAAGAAAGTGGCCGGAGAGTGGCCCAATGGCATCTGGCAATTCTGCGGCTGCTGCTTCCAGGGCGAGACCGTCCCGCGTGGGAAAGACCCGGTCTACTGCTGAGAGGGGGCCGGAACGATGAAGCGAAGCTGCGGGGGGGGGTATCATGTGCAGGCGTCAATCCCTCACTCCCCTGTCTCCAGCGGAACGGAGTGTAGCCGAGCGACACTACCGGCTTGTGGAGTGGTATGTCAGGCACCGGGGCCTCCCGGTAGAAGAATACTACGACGTGGCTGTTTTCGGCTACCTGTTGGCCGTTAAGCGGTGGTTTTCCCGCCCGGACCTTTACCGCTATGAGTTTACCACCATCGCCTGTGCTGCCATGCGGAGTGCAATCGGCAACGAGCAGCGCAAGCAATCCAGGCGCATTAAGACCGTGAGCCTGGATGACCCCATCCCAGGCACGGACGGCATGACCTGGGAAGACATCATCACCGAGGACCATCTTGTGTACTCGGCATAGGAGGAATAAGCGTGAAAATAACCTACAATCTGCAAGTGCTTCCCCAGCGGAAGAATAGCCGCAAGGACAGCGAAGAGACAACCGCGCTCAAGGCATTCCTCGCGGACAGCGAGAAAAAGAACATGGTCTTTGAGTACGATACCCCGCAAGAGGCTAAGAAGCGCTATGACAGTATGCGGAACTACCGCTGCGCCAACAAGCTCCAGGACATCTACGATATGTGGCGCTCGGACGCCCTGATCTGCATTGTGAAGACCAAGAAAGGAGCCGCGAAGAAATGAGCTACCATACCATCAACGAAGAGGCCGCCCGCCGCGCCAATGACATGAACAGCTTTCGGGACTACAAGGCCGGGAGCGCGACCGCCGAGTACCGCCGTATGGTGGACGCGGCTACCGAGCTGGCCGAGCGCCAGAAGCAGCGCGTGGACCCCATGTACCATGAGAAAATCGACCGGCTGCTGGAAATCTACTGCCGCAAGCTGGCCGAGAACATGAACGCCAGTTACTCCATCGAGGCCCGCTGCCCCTCCATCCTGATCTCCGGCGGCGGTAACTTCCCGGTCCGCAAGAAAGAGAAGCAGAACGCGGCCAGAGACCGCAACCTGGAAGAGTGGAACTACATCCAGGGCTTGCTTGATAAAATCCGTAGCGTAGGTACCGGAGGCATCAGCTCCGATGACCCGCAGGCCGTGGAGAAACTGGAGGCCAAGCTCGCCAAGCTGGAGAAACAGCAAGAGCTGATGAAAGCGGCCAACGCCGCCATCCGCATGAAAGACCCGACCAAGGGAGATGCCAAGCTCGCGGATCTGGGCTACACCCCGGAGGACATCGCCAAGCTCAGGGAGCCGGACTTCTGCGGGCGAATTGGCTACCCGGCCTACTTGCTCCAGAACAACAACGCCAATATCCGGCGCATCCGTGGCCGAATTGAAGAACTCAAGAAGCGGACCGAGAACATCCCAAAGGGCTGGGAGTTTGACGGGGGCCAGGTCGTGGTAAATACCGCAGAGAACCGTCTCCAGATCATTTTCGATGGGAAACCTGACGCGGACATCCGAACCGAACTCAAGGGAGAGGGCTTCCGCTGGGCACCGTCGCAGGGCGCGTGGCAACGGCAGTTGACCGACAACGCCCTGAGAGCCGCCCGCCGGTTGAAGTGCATCGCGCCCCTGGTCTGAACCATCTACCAAAATCATACCAGAAAGCAGGTGAATGAGAGTGGCTATCACAGCAACAAAAAAGCCCCCCGCATATCTGCGGGAGGCAAGGATGAGGGCGGGGTTTGTCAGTCGCGGAACGGCCTCGACCGTTGTTCCCTTTTCGCCGGAAACCATAGGCCGCCATGAGCGCGGCGACGTGGAGATGGAGCCAGAGGATGCCCTAGTCTATGCGGAATGCTACCAGAGCCCGGACATCTTGCCCAGGTATTGCGCTACCTGCCCTGTGGGACGGGCAATCGGCAGAACAGCTACCGACCGCCCTCTCGCTCATGCGACGCTTAGGGTCCGGCGTCTCATTGAAGACGGCCAGGAAGTAGCTGACCGCCTGGAAGAAATCGCCTTTGACGGCGTGATAGATGCCTCTGAGCGGACCGACTTCATGGAGGCTCTGGACTTCCTGCGGAAGCTGGAAGAGAGTATCAACGACATCATCTTGATTGGTCTAGGAAAGGAAAAGGCCGCCCCCGGTGCAACGGGAAGCGGCCAAGCGCGAAAATAACTAACCTGGAGTTATTGTAGCATATCCTTACCGGCCCTGTCAAGCCGAAAGGAGATTACCCAATATGGAAAATGTCATCGTTCAACTCAACAAGTACCCAAAGGATAGATACAACGTCCTGGTCCCCGTCACCACCATGCAGGTAGCGAGCAACCTCCAGCGGATTACCGTCTCTGAGGTCCAGCTCGACGTCCGGCAGGACAGTTCCAACCGAGGGCCGAGCAAGGACATCTACTACGAGACGTCTAGCGGTGCCTTTGCCATTACCAAAGTGGGCGGCATGAAGTTGGCAGCAGCGGCCAACATCAGCATTGTGGACACCGCCACCGAACGTACCGAGGGCTGTCAGCGGTGTATTGAAATGGCGCGGGCCACCGGAAAGCCCAGGGTGTGCGGTACCTGTGAGCACGTCCACGACGTAGCCGTCACCGTGACTATCCGGGTCCCGGAGCCGTCCGGTGGCTTCCGGTTGATGAAAGCCACCAAAGAGATTGACTGCACCCTGGAGGCCGCCGGGATGAAAGATGGGGCCGATGGGAAGCAGTTCCGGCGCTTTCTCCCCCATCGTACCGCTGTGGCTGAGAGCAAAGCCTTTATGCGGGCTATTCGGGCCGCTCTGGGCCTGGCCGGGACCTACGCCTACGAGGAACTAAAAAAGCCCTTTGTTGTGGCCCGCGTGGTCCCCAACCTGGATGCCCCGGAAATCAAGCAGGCCGTGGCGAGCAATTACCTCCAGTCAATGGGTATGCTCTTCGAGATGCCAACGCAGACCGCCAGGGCTGGCCTACCGGCAGCGCCGACCGCCGAGGCCGTCCCGCCCTACGAGGATGAGGGTCCTATGCCTTGGGATGAGGCACCGGAGGAACCGGAGGATAGCTGGAGCAGTTCGCCGGAGTACGGTGCGGTCCCGGATTGGGCAGACCCGGAGCCGCAAGGCGTGTTCTGTTCGGAGTGCCGCCGGGAGATTACCGGCGGGCAGAGCAGGAACGGCCGGAAGTGGAGCGCGGAGGACATTGTGGGGTACAGTCAGCGCACCTTTGGGCGGGTCCTCTGCCCTGAGTGCCAAGAGAAGATGAAAGGAGCGCAGAGGAGATGAACGTGATTGAATTTGCCCGGCAGCGCATGGAAGAGGAAAGCCGGGAGCCGGACGGCGGGGATTGCCGCTATTGGCGGGCCTACCTGGATGGAGCCTTAGCTCAGGCCAAGGAAGACGCGAGAAAGGAGGCGGACCATGATTAAGATACTGCACACCGGCGACATTCACCTGGGGGACCTGGCAGGCCCCACCAAGGACGGCGCAAATCTGCGCCGCCAAGACACCTTGCGGTGCATGGACGCCATCGTGAACAAGGCCCGGACGGAGGGGCCGACCGTGACTATCATCGCGGGCGATCTCTTCAATCGGTCCCGCGTGTGGGCCGATACCGCCCTGGATGACGTCAACGACGCCATTTCCCGCTTCATCGTCCCTCTGTGCGAGTACAGCGACGCGGTGGTGCTGCTGTTCGGCACGATGAACCATGATAACCCCCGCGCCTTTGAGGTCATCCGCAAGGCGACGCCGGACCTCAAGAACCTACACATTTACACCGAGCCGAGGGTGGAACGCCTGGTGACATCGGAGGGGCCGGTCCAGATCATGGCCGTCCCCGGCTTCGACAAGGCGCGGCTGCGCCTCTTCTGCCCCGGCGCCGATAAGGAGACGGAGAACCGGAACGCCACCGCCCTTGTCAATGACATCATCCTGGGGCTGGCTACGGAGCTGGACAGGAGCCTCCCCTCCATCCTCACGGCCCACTACACGGTAAGCGGGAGCGAGGCCGACAATGGCAGCACGTTCCTTGCCGGACAGGACGTGGTGGTCCTCCCGGCCACCATCGACGCGGCGGGCGTGGACCTGGCCTGCTTCGGCCACATCCACAAGCCCCAGCGCCTCAGCTCTACCACACCGGCCTACTACTGCGGAAGCGTGAACCAGCTCACTTTCAACGATGAGGGGACCGCTCACGGCTTCTGGCTGCACCAGCTTTCGGACGGAGACCGGAACGTGGTCTCGGAGTTCCAGCGCACCCCGGAGCGAGTACACCAGACGGTGACGATGAAGCAGCAGGACGTGGCCGACTTCATCTCCAGTGGTACCCTCAATCCTGGGGACGTGGAGGGGCGCGTAGTCCGGGTCCGGTATTCCTGCACACTGGAGCAGGAAAAAGCCTTTAACCGGGCTGAGCTGCAAAAGCGCCTGATGGACGCCGGAGCGTTTTATGTGGCCGAGATTATCCCGGATGACGTGGAGGCCCTGGACGCCAAGGACCAGCTCACGGAGCACGACGGTCCCGCCGAGTGCCTGTCACGCTGGCTGGAGACCAACGACATCACCGGCGAGAAAGCGGCCCGCCTCATGGAGCTGGCCGCGCCGATTATCAAGCAGGCCGACGATGGGCGCGAGGACAGCAAACACGCCGGAGCATTTATGCCCCGGACGATTGAGGTTAGGAACTACCGGAGCTACATGGAGGCGGCCTTTGACTTCTCGCCGGTACACATGGCGATGGTGAACGGCCAGAACGGTGTCGGCAAGTCCTCACTCTTCATGGACGCCATCGCGGACTGCCTCTATGAGCAGACCCGGAAAGAGGACATCGGCGGCTGGGTCCGCGACGGGACGAAGAGCGGCAGTATCACTTTTACCTTTGCCCTGGGCGGGCAGGACTACCGGGTCATCCGCACCAGAACCAAGAGCGGGCGCGGCACCCTGGCCCTCCAGCGGTGGAACCAGGAGGGGGACGCCTGGGCAGATGAGAGCGACACCACCATGAAGCTGACCCAGGCCCGCATTGAGCGGCTGCTTGGTATGGACTGTAACACCTTTTGCAGTATCGCCCTCATCCGGCAGGATGCCTACGGCCTCTTCCTGGACGCCGACAGCGACCGGCGCATGGAAGTCCTGTCTGCCCTCTTGGGGCTGGACATCTACGGCAGGATGGAGGACATCGCCAAGGCGTCTGCTACGGAGCAACGCCGTACCATCGCCGCCCTCAAGGAGCGCATCAACGTCCTGGGCGAGCAGATCAGCAAAAAGGATGAGCTGCTGGATGAGGATATGGTGCTCGCCGAAGAGATGGACGACGCCACCCATGACGTTGCATCCGGCGAGGCAGACCTCCGGGCGCTGGAGAGCGCCGAGGCCCTGCTTGCCGAAGTGATACGGCAGGCCGAGGACAAGGATGCCCAGGCCAAGGAATATGACCGGGAGCGCGACAGAAAGGCCCTGGAGCTGGAGAAACTGGAGGGTCAATACCAGAACGCCCGCCACCTTGCAAACGGCCTCACGGACGCCCAGCTCGCCGATGAGAGGGTCAAGGCGGCACGGGTAAAGCTCCAGGACCTCTCCCCCAAGGTGGACCGGGACAAAGAACTGCTAAAGGAACTGTCCCGCCTCCGGGGTGAAATCAACAAGGCGGAGCTGGACGCGGAGACGGCCCGGAGAAAGCTCCGGCAGTACCAGGACATCATCGACAGAAAGCCAGATGTGGAGGCGGCCCAGGCCGCGCTTGACACCCTGGCCCCGGTAAAAGCGGAGGCCCAGGAACGGCTTGCAAAGTCCTTTGAGACCACCAAGGCGCTGTTGGCCGCACGGGAGGCCAAGGACAAGCATCTGGCAGACAGCCGGGTCCGCATCGGGGAGCTGCAATCCCGCCTTGCGGCGGCTCAGGCCGAGGCTGGGAAGCTGGCCGACAGTGGTTGCCCTGTGCCGGAGACTGCTACTTGCAAGTTCCTGGTGTCCGCTGTGGCGGCTCAAGCCGCCATCCCGGAGCTGTCCTACTCCCTTGAGACCATGAAAGCAGAGGACCGCGCCCGGTATGAAGAGCTGACGAAAGCCTATGAAGAGGCCCTGGCAGCGCATGAGACCCTGGGCAATCCGTCGGGAGACCTGGCAGAACTGGAGGCTAAGGAGCACACCTACCGAACCATAACCGCTATTGCGCCGCAGATCGCGGCGGCAGAAGCGAAACTGGAGGAAATCAGCGCCTCCATCCAGGCCGCCGAGCAGACCGCCCAGAACGCCAAGGAGCGGACTTGGGAGATTGACACGGAGCGGGCGGCCCTGGGGCTGGCGGTCATCGAGTACCAGGCCGCGCAGAAGAGCATTGAAGACGATGAACCCATTGCCGGACATCTGGCCGACTGCCAAGCGGCAGGCGCGACCGCCGACGCCCTGGAGCCGCAGCTTGAGCGCCTGCGCCTGGAGATTGCGGAGTTGACCCGGAAAGTCATCACCACGCACCAGGAGGCCGAGGACATCCGGCAGCGAGCGCCGAAAGCGCCTGGGGACGCCAAGGGCCTGCGGGCCGTCCTGGAGAGCCGCCGGAAGAGCCTCACTGAATTTGCCACTCAGCGCGGGGTCATCAAGGCCAAGCTGGAGGTAATCTCCGAGGCCGAAGCGCAGACGGCGAAGCTCCGGCGGGACATCGAGGACGCGGCGGCCACCCTGAATGACTACACGGTGCTCACTCAAGCCTTTGGTCTGGATGGTATTCAGTACATGATTATCCGGGGCGTGGTCCCGGAGATTATGCGGCAGAGCAACGACATCCTGGCCGCCATGACCGGCGGGCGCATGGCCGTTGACATCCGCACCGAGCGCGAGCAGAAGAGTACGAAAACGGTAGTCAACAGCCTGGAGGTCTGGATTAACACCATCACCGGCGGGAACCGGCCCTATCAGTCCCACAGCGGCGGCGAAAAAGTCAAGATTGCCCTGGCCGTCACCCTGGGCCTAGCCGACGTCAAGGCGCGGCGAGCGGGCGTCCAGCTCGGTATGCTCTTCATCGACGAGCCGCCCTTCCTGGATGCAGACGGGACGGAGGCTTACGCGGACGCGCTGGTGAACATGGCGGCCAGAAACCCTAATATGCGGATTTTGGCTATCTCCCATGACCCGACCATGAAAGCGCGGTTCAGTCAAAATATCATCGTGACCGGCGGCGAAGACGGTAGCTCTGTAACGATGGAGTGATACCCATGAGGCCGGGCGGCCTCAAATCCACGGAAAGGAGGGGTCCGCCTGAGGTACATCATGGAGCATCGGGCTTTTGCCAGCCGTATGAGGCGGACCCCTCTCTCTATGGCCGCGCAGCTCCTATGGTACAAACTGATGGATTTAGCCAATAGCCTGCGCTGGCCGGAACACTTCTCCCTGGACAACGGGAGACTGTGCGCGATGATAAATACCAAGTCAAGGACGACCACCATAGCGGCCCGCCAGGAACTCATAGACAATGGGTACCTGGACTTCACACCAGGCATCAAGGGGCGGCCCAGCACTTACCATCTCCGCTCAGTGGAAGAGATGGAGGGCTGGCAGCCGCCCCCGGATGACCTGGAGGGAGACTTCCTGGCAGAGTTCAAAGAGGACCCGACAAGCTATTTCGGCTACACGGAGGCCCTGGGGAAAGAGCTTGCGGAAACCACCGCCCACCTGTGGGCAGAGTTCTTCCCCGGCAGGACCCCGGAGCCATACGACGAAAAGCGGACGTTCTTCCAGATCAAGGTCCAGGTCCAGGGAGATGACGGCGAGTGGTCCATGTCATTCCCGGAGGAAAACAAGGAGCTGCTGGGCTACGCCTTTGAACAGGCTCGGAAGCGTGGGAAGCTCTTTTGGGGGTACATCGAAAGCGTCATGCGAAATCTTAGGAACTGTGGCATTAAAACCATAGAGGAAGCCTATGAGCACGAAGAGCAATTCTATGAACAGAGAGGATGGAACAAGTGAAAGAAAGGACATTAACCCTTGTTTGCGGCGTGCTTTGCGTGCTGATTTTTGCCAGTGTATGTAGTTGGCCTGGCTATGCAGGCGGCGCCGTGATACCTGAGACCGTAGAACTGGAGATGCCGACCATCACAATGCCAGAGGCTATCCCTACCGCGACACCAGAGCTGTTATGGACCGAGGACGAGGTTGAGATGCTGGCCTGTGCGATCTATCAGGAAGCGGGCGGGGACGCTTGCTGCGACCTGTGCCGACATCGCGTGGGCGATGTCATTCTGAACCGGATGGAGGATGAGCGCTTCCCGAACACCGTGGAGGAAGTTCTCACAGACTACCGGCAGTACGGGCGCTTCTACTGGACCGGCGTTGTGTGGCCGGAGCGGGCCGATAAACCCGGCGAGGCCCACGCCGTTGCCAGAGCGTGGGCCACCGCGCGAGACATTTTGAGCGGTGAGCACTCGGACCTTTACGGCGAGGGCTACATATACCAAGCGGAATTTGAACAGGGAACCGACGTCATCTACTGCGAGGACTGCGGTATCTACTTTGGGAGGTAGACCGATGCTTGATTGTTATAGCTGCAAGGCAAGAGAATATTGTATCGCTGCGGCACAGCCCGGCTCCGTTGTCTGTCTTGTAAACCGGATGAGGTATGGGGGAACTCATGCAGACGATAGCCCACCTCGCCAACATGGTAACTTCTGCCAATACTGCGGGCAGCCGCTACGGGTAATTGGAACAGAACGGTTTTGCAATAACGTGAACTGTTCAAACAGGTTCCAGAATGTGTAGGTGATGAGCCATGAGTAAGATAGCTCCACGCCTCTGCAAAATCTTCAACTGCGACCGGCGGCACGGTAACATCTGCTGCGCCGATTGCGGCTACCGGGAAAAGAGCTGTAAGAACCCCTGCTTGAACCACCCGACCCGGTGCGGGCAGGTCAAGCCCCCACAGACAGTCCACGGCCAGAAGCCAGGGAAATAAAATTCAGGAGGAGAGCATGGAACCATATTCAACCGGACAAATCTTCCCGTTCTTTATTGGAGTGTAGCCTATGCAAGATGAAGTGTTCACCATTCCAGCTCGCCGGTGCAAGCGGTGTGGAGGTCTGCTGACATCCTCCCAGGGCTTACGGGATGGGTATGGTCCCTGCTGCCTGCGGAAGATAAAGCAGGAAGAGGCCGACCGCAAGATGATGGAGAACCAATGCACCCTATTTGACATGAACGGAGCCGACAGCTCCGAGCGCGAAGGAGACTAACCTATGAACATTCACAAGAGCAAGATTGAGTGGTGCAGCCACACCTGGAACCCCGTGACCGGATGCAAGCACGGGTGCGAATACTGCTACGCCCGGCGCATGGTGTCCAGGTTTGGCCCGCACCCGTGCGAACGCCCCGGCATTGAGCCGCTGGAGGTGCTGCCCAAGGGGACTGGATGCTACTACGTGGAGAAGCCGACCCAGCTCTACGATGAAACCGGCGAGCTGGCGCGGTCCACCCCCTACCCCAAGGGCTTTGCCCCCACCTACCACGCCTATACCATGGACTACCCGGAGAAGCGGAAAGAGCCTGCGCGGATTTTCGTCTCCAGCATGGGAGACCTGTTCGGGGAGTGGGTGCCGGACATCTGGATTGATGATGTCTTCAATGCCTGCAAGAGAGCGCCACAGCACACCTACCTGTTTCTCACCAAAAACCCGCAGAGGTATCTTGATATGGGCCATGCCGGGAAGCTCCCCACGGAGCGGAACTTCTGGTACGGGACCACCATCACCGGGCCGGAAACGCCGTACTTTGGCGCTGCCTGCGTCAATACGTTCCTGAGCATTGAACCCCTGCTGGAGCCGTTCAGCGCGGAGGATTGCGCCGGTTTCCGGCGGCTTGGTGAACCGCTCTGGGTAATCATCGGAGCCATGACCGGACCGGGGAGCAAGCACAAGCAACCGAAGCGGGAATGGGTGGAGGCCATCGTGGACGTTGCCACGTCCGCAGGCGTTCCGGTCTTTATGAAAGACAGCCTCAAGAGCATCTGGGACGGCTCCCTCATCCAGCAGTACCCGGAGGGCATGGGGCAGGAAAACAGCAAATAACTGGAGGGAGAACTATTGAAAAAGCGAAGTTGCCGGAGGACCGGCTTTGAACAGGAGCAGCACGACCGGGCAATCCGGGTGCGGAAGATGACCGATGCCCAGCTCTGTGCCTATCTGGATGGGCTGGAGGCCCGCAACCAGCCTATCGTCATCTCGCAGGATGAGCTTGAGAAAGTCATCAACGGCTTTATTGACAGTCTGGCTACCAGGAGCGACACCGGCCTACGGGTCAGCGACGCCACCATCCGTAAAATCCGGGCTATGGCCGTTGAAAATGGCTACCTCCGGTCTACCAGCGGAGGCGAGGCATGAGCGAGCACCGGAGGAAAATCACTATCCGGGTATCATCGCAGACAGCCTACCACTTGGAGGCCGAGGCCGAGCGCCTGGGCATATCCCCTGGGCGCGTGGTGGATGAGCTGATGAGAGCGGCCAAATCCTGTGGAGAAGTGTGTGGAATTTGTGGAAAATGCCACAAAAAGCAAATAAATAAGCCTTAAAGGTTAGGAGAATAAACAATGAGCATCTACGGTGCGGCGCTGAGAGAGCTTGAGCAATACCGGAGGGATGAAGCGGCGGGCCTGCTGCTGCGTCTGCCGGTCCCCCTGGGGGCTACGGTATGGCGGGTACGGGACAACCCGGCCTGTCACTACGGGGTCCGGGAGGCCGAGAAATTCCTCTTTGGCCGAGTAGTCACCCCGCGCCGCATCGTGGAGCCTACCCCCTTTACCCTGGCCCTGCTGGATGCCTGGGGGAAGACCGTATTCTCTACCGAGGCTGAGGGGAGGACGATGTTAGAGCATGACACCAAGCGAGAGAGCGAGGGCAGCCCTTAGATACCAGAACCGGAAGAACCGCGCCCAAGGAGCCTTTTTTGAGCAGATGATAAACGGAGCTTGCGACTTCTACCGGAGCCGCCAGATCGCGGACATTGAGAAGACACCGGAGCCGATGCAGCCGACTAAGGACCTGGGCGGTGGGAAGTTCATCGCGCACTACACCAGCACGGCCCAGGCCGACTACAAGGGCTTTCTGTTCGGAGGCCGGGCGGTCAACTTCGAGGCCAAGTACACCGATGTTGAGAAAATGACCCAGGACCGCGTGACAGCGGACCAGTCTGAGCGTCTGGAGCGGGCGCACTTATTCGGAGCTGTGGCCTTTGTCCTGTGCTCTTTTGGGTCGGTGGGATTTTACCGCATCCCCTGGACAGTATGGCGGGACATGAAAGGCCAGTTTGGGCATAAGTACATCACACCCCAGGAGGCAGCGCCCTATGAGGTCCGCATCGGCGGCCCTGGTGTGCTGCTGTTCCTGGAGGGATTGGAGGATAGAACATGAGCAATTTCCAGAAAGACGTCCAGCTTCTTGCAGATCTCCAAGGTCTCATTGAGAAGCGGGAGAAGCAAGTCAACCCGCCGGAGGGCAGTACCGCCATCATGGGCGCGATCTCGCCGGTGCTGCGGGCCGCTATGCCAGCCGCGCAGAAAGCGGCCCAACGTGAGCTTGACATCCTGGTCCGGGTAAAGAACCGCTTGGGCGAGCTGATGGAGGGCCAGAGATGAGCGCCCGCCGGGAGAAGCGCCTCCGGGCGCTGGAGCGCCGGGTGGAGGCGCTGGAGACCATCGCCGCTACTCCGGTGTTCATCCACACCCAGGGAGACGGCAAGGAGGACTACGTTTTGGAAGCCGAGTGGAGCAAAGAGACAGCCGACACCTACCCCGACAAACGGCTGAGCCTGCTGGACCGGCTCAAAAATATCTTTACTGGAGGGCATGAAAAATGAAACAGTACATCGGGACCAAGATTATTGAGGCTGAGCCTGCCTACCGTTGCATGGACGGCCAGGGGCACATTACCATCACTGATGACCCGTCCGAGGCGTTCCCCAACTTCCCCAGCGTGGAGGACGGCTACCGCGTCCGGTACGCGGACGGGTATGTGAGCTGGTCCCCCAAGGACACGTTTGAGCGGGCCTATCTTCCCCTGGAGGTCAACACGGAGCTGCGGACCAGCAAGCCCAGCATCAGTCAGGAGATGGTGGATAACTTCATCCTGGAGACCTGGACGCAGACCGCTGGGGAGAAAACCACCATCGTCCGGGCCATGCTGCGGAATGGCTTTGAGCTGGTGGAGGCGTCTTCCTGCGTAAGCCCTGAAAACTACGACGAGAAGCTGGGCAGGGAAATCTGCATGAAGAAAATCAAGGACCGCGTTTGGATGCTCCTGGGCTTTCTGCTCCAGACGGCGGTTAATGGCGTCAAGTGAGCTGCGGAGGATGAGATATGGACAAGTATATTGCCGATCTGCTGGAGCTGATTAAGGCCCACCCGGAGCTTCCTATCGTTCCGATGGTGGACAGCGAGATTGTCTGTGATGACGGGTGCGCTCGCTGGATGGGGGCCTGGGGTCCGGCCAGTGTCACAAAGTACCTGGTTTCAGAGGAACACATCTTTTTCTTTGACGATGAAGATGTTGAGGCCGTCCTCATTGAAGTAAAGGGGTACGATGAATTTCTCTCCATGACGGACAAGGAGGCCCAGGAAGCCTATAACGCCCTCCCCTGGGTGGAGTGCATCGCCGTGGACATCAACACGCCATGAGCTGCTACGGGTGCGCCTGCGATCACTGTCTCTACAATGCAGAGCTGGAGGCGTGGTACATAACGCCGGGTGAGGTCCAGAACGCCGAGGACATCTGCTTCTGCTGCGATGAGTGCAAGCACTACGACGGCGACTTCTCCAAGCGTAGCCAGTGGCGCCCGGACTGCCCAAGGCACAAGTTCCCGGAAAAGTACCTTGAGATGCAGAGGATAGTTGAGCAGCGGAGGGCGAGAGCCGCAGAGACGCGCCGGAGAAACTTTCAGATCATAAAGGGCGGGAAGCCCTGAGCAAATAAAAAAGCCGCCTCCCCCGGAGGGAAGACAGCCCGTGACAAAGCTATTTTACCACATGGGAGGCGACAAAATCAATGGGCAAATCACAGGAGAACATCAGGGACATCATCATGCAGGCCGTTGAAGCCGGACGCATCTCTGCCGAGCGCACCGCCAAAGATGCTTTCAAGGCTACCGAGCGCCGTCTCTACGGCCTGCCCACCCTGAAAATCAAGCTGGAGGATGACCTTGAACGGCTGGAAGAGTTCAAGCTCTACGGGCCGCGAGAGCGGAGCAAAAGCATCACCCGGTTTATCAAGAACGGGAACCGGCTTTCCCCGGATGAGATATGGGAGGCCGTTCTCATGGACATGGAGGCTACCATAGCAGCGGACCGCTATGAGATTGAGACCCTGGAGCGGGCGCTCGCCACGGTCCAGGGGGATGCCTACTATCAGGCATTGTCCGGCAAGTACCTGGATGACGTGGACGATAGAGACATCGCGGAGGCCCTGGGGTGTGATACCTCCACCGTCTGGCGGCATCGAAAAAGGCTGGTGCAGCGCGTCGCGGTCTGGCTATACGGCGCGGAAGCCTTGAGATAAGGGCTTGCAATTTTGCCGTGCAATTTTACAATTTGACGGTGCAATTTATCTGTGTTATACTCATCCACAATGAAAGAGTGTAGGCAGAGAAAATCGTCATAAACACCAAATTCCGGGCGTATTTTTTGTAAAAACCTGTGACAGAAGCCCTAAAATGTGGTATAATTACAGTAGGAAAAAAGCAAAGGAGTAACTAACCTATGAAAAACATCTGCCTACTCGATCTAAACTACACCCTGGTAGGAAACCAAGCGGACACGCGAATGCTCCGGCCATTCTCCCGGCGCATGGAGGCCGAAGAATACCGGGCTGATCTGATTGAGGCCATCCGGGATGACTATGTTATCATCGTAACGGCCAGACCGGACTACCAGATGAAGCAGACCATGGCGAACATTAAGCGGAAGACCGGCTGGCAGCCCCAGGAGTGGTACTTCAACGACATCAACGCGGAGCCTCCGGTCTTCAAGGAGAGCGCCCTCCGGCGCTTTATCCTGCCCCGGCACGGCGCACAGAATGGCCCGGAGGGGGCGCACTACTACGCGGTGGAGAGCAATCCGAAGACGCGGGCCATGTATGCGCGGTTCGGTATCGAGGCCGCCCCCTATGACCGCTTCATCAAATCGGCGGGCATGGCGAGGGTTCCGGCTTTCGACCAATGTAGCTTATTCGGATAACTGAATATCAGCCACCAGGCGGGACGCGAGAGCGCCCCGCTTTTTTATTGCCCAAATCTGAAAGGAGTGGAAGCGTGGAAACCAGAGTAATCAAGCTGGCCGACATCAAACCGGCCCCATACAACCCCAGGGTGCAGCTCACACCCAAAGACCAGGAGTATAAAGCCCTGGACGCGAGCATTGAGGAAAACGGCCTGGTCCTCCCTCTCATCGTGAACATTCGGGACAACTGCCTGATTGGTGGACACCAGCGGCTTTCCGTCCTGCTGGCCGCCGGGGAGACGGAGACAAACGCCGTCGTGGTGGATATGCCGGAGGCCCAGGCCAAGGCGCTGTGCATCGCCCTGAACAAGCTGGACGGCGAATGGGACTACGGCCAACTGGCAGACATCATCCAGCAGCTCATCGACGATGGAGAGAACCTGCTCGCCACCGGCTTTACCCAGGCAGACATTGATGATCTGCTGGGCGAAATCGGCGGCGAGCTGGGCGAGGATGAGGAACCGCCCTCCCTGGGCAAGAAAGAGGACACCGCCGACGGCATTAAGTGTATCGTGGGTGACTTCTCTTTCCGTCTGGAGGAAGCGGAGTTTGAGGACCTTATGGCAGACGTCCGGGAAAAGGTGGGTTTTACCCAGGAGCTTGTCTGCGCGGAGCTGAAAGGGAGGCTTTTCGATGAAGTATGAAACCAGACTGGAAATGCTGAAGCTCTCCGACATCGTGGCTGCCCCATATAATCCCCGCGAGGACATTGAGCGCGGAAGCGATGAGTACAAGGCCTTGCGCCGGAGCATTGAGCTTAACGGCATGGTGGAGCCGCCGGTCGTGAACCTCCACAATATGCGCTGCATTGGTGGTAATCAGCGCCTTGTGGTTCTGCGGGACCTGGGGTGGAAAGAAGTGCTCTGCTCCGTCATCGACCAGCCGGACGAAAGCAAGGAGATGAAGCTCTGTCTTGCCCTGAACCGCATTGAGGGCCGCTGGGACACCGACCGCCTGGGCGATCTGCTGCGGGATGATGAAGTCCTGGAGTTCGAGACCGGCTTTGACCGCGATGAGGTCCTGGTCTACCGGCAGCTCGGCGGGGACGGCGAAGGTGAAGATGCTGACGATGACCCGGATTGGGACCAGGACGAAGACCCGGACGGCGGGGACACCGACGGCGAGGAAGAGGACGAACCCGCCGGCGGCGACGATGAGCCTACTATGGGGACTACGGTTGTCCGAATTGGACACCTACACTTCAAGGTGGAGGTCCCGCGCTACAAGCTCCTGGTCGAAAGCATCCGGGACGCCGGTATCTTCGACCAGGGAGAAATCGCCCAGGAAATGAAACGGAGGTTGCTGCGCCATGATTAAACTTGTCCCTATCGACGCCGTGCAAGCGTCTGAATATAACCCCCGGCGCAACGACGAAAAGCGGCTGGCCCTCACGGAGCTGTCGCTCCGCAAGCTGGGCTTCCTGCTCCCGATCTACGCCGATGAGAGCGGCGAAATCCTGAGCGGGCACCAGCGGCATCTTGTGGCCTCCCGCATGGGCTTCCGGCAGATACCCGTGGAGTATGTGAGCGGGAAGACCCTGGGAGAGCGGCGGGCCGTGAACGTCCTCTTCAACCGGGCCACGAATGACCTCCAGAAGCAAGACACCTGCGCCATCATCCGACGCCGCCTCTATGAAATGGACATCGAGGCCATGACCGGGGAGCTGCCGGATATTGAGCCTGGGAGCGAAGCGTCGTTCCCCTGCGTCTACGCGCTGCGCCGGATGGACGTCGTGAAGCTGGCAAAGCTCAATCACCGGAGCTTCGACACCCACATCAAGCAGCTTGCAAAATCCCTGGAGCGCCGCATTGGTAGCGCCATGCCGGTAGTCATCGGGGAGGCCGGGAATGTCATCAACGGGATAGGCCGCCTGCAAGTAGCAGCGGAGGCCGGAAGAAAAGTCATCGCCTGCGTCAAGGTAAGGCCGGAGCAAGAGGCGTTCGCGTCCTCCATGCTCAACCTGTTATCCATGGACTTTGACATGGAGAGCACTTATGCCGACGATCTGCGTTTCAATAGCTTCATGCGAGAGCGGAACACCAGAGAGACCGACGCCGAGGGCAACGCCGCCCTGGGGGACGGCTTTTTCAAGGGCGTGTTCCCGAAGAATTGCGGGCGGGACTTCTGCAAGCTGGAGGGTACGGCCCTGGAGACCTGGCGCCGACACTACGGGTCCAGCGTGGTAGACTTTGGGGCCGGGAAGCTCAACAACACCCGGACGCTCCGCAAGGCCGGTATTCAGGTATCGGCCTTTGAGCCGTACTTCGTGACCGTGGGCGAGAAAATCCACAAGGAAAAGAGCCTGGAGATTGCCGCCCGCTTCCTGGATGAAGTGGAGGCCGGGACGCCGTACAGCAGCGTCTTTATCTCCAGCGTGTTCAACAGCGTCCCCTTTATGGCGGACCGGAAGCAGATCGCAGTCATCGCGGCGGCCTTGTGCGCCCCGGATGGGATGGTAGTCTGCTGGTGCCAGAGCAATAAGGCCCCGCAGTTTGTGAACACGAAAAAGAAGTTCCTGGCCGCAGAAAAGGTGCTGACCTTTGACCTGGACTATGAACCTAACACCATCCTGGGGGACATCGGAGCACACCCCAAGGTCCAAAAGGGCCACACCGAGGAAGAGATGCGGGCAATCTTCGCCCCGTGCTTCCGTACCGTGAAGCGCCTGGAGATGATAACAAAATTCTGGTACATGGAGGCGGCAGACCCGATAGTGGACCCTGCGGCCCTGGCCGCTGCGCTGGACTTTGAATTTGAGCTTCCCTACCCGGACGGCTCACGCATGGGACTGTCTCAGCGAGCGCGGGAAGCGTTTGAGCACCGGCTCGGTATTCGCCTGCCCCCTCCGACGAAAGGAGAGGCAAAATGAGAGACAACGTACACCCTGGGGAGAAATGGGAGTTCAACGGAGAAGTGGCCGCCTGCTTCGCCAATATGCTTGAGCGCAGTATCCCGGACTACCGATCTATGCGGGCGCTCACCTACAAGCTGGGCGAGCGCTTCATCCAGCCGGAGACCCTGATTGTAGACGTGGGGTGCAGCACCGGCCTTGCCGTGGAGCCATTCGTGGTGAAGTACGGCCAGAGCAACAACTTCCTGCTGGTGGATAACGCACCGGCCATGGTGGAAGCCTGCGAGAAGCGCTTCCAGGCAGATGTCAACGTCACGGTCCGGCAAGGGAATATTTGGGAGTATTTACCATTCGAGCAGAAGAGCAGCCTGGTACTCTCCGTCCTGTCTATGCAGTTCATGCCGACGTCCTATCGGCCCCGAATGCTCAAGCAGATTTACGACGGCCTGACCGATGGCGGTGCGCTCATCTTTGTAGAGAAAATTCTCAGTGAGAATATGGATGACCTGATGGTGGACCTCTACTACGAGATGAAGCGGGAGAACGGCTATTCCGATGAACAAATCATGTCCAAGCGGCGTAGCCTGGAAAATGTGCTGTCTCCGCTCAAGGCCGAGTGGAGCGTGGACATGATGCGTACCGCCGGTTTTCGGCAAGTCGATATGTTTTGGCGCTGCCTGAATTTCTGTGGCTGGATAGCCGTTAAGTGACGGCTCCCGGCCCCGAAAGGAGGGTAGATCGGAATGCCGAAGCACAGAGACACCGAGCCGTGGGAGCGTCTGGAGGGCGAGGGTGTCAAAGCGTATGAGGCATTTTCGGTCTACCTGGAGCTGGGGGAAGAGCGCAGCATCCGGGCGGTTGCTAAGCAGTTAAACAAGAGTACCACGCTAATAGGCCGATGGAGCCGCACCTATCAGTGGGTGGAGCGCACCGCCGCATACGACGTTGACATCCAGAGGAAAGCCCATGCCCAGGCTGTCAAGAAGCGCCGGAAAATGGCTGACCGCCATATCAGTATCGCCCTGAAATTGCAGGAAAAGGCGTTGCAGGCCCTCAAGGATATGGACCCCAGCGAGATAGACCCGAAGAACCTTGTAGCGTTCATCCGGGAGGCTACCAAGCTGGAGCGCGAGAACCGCATGGAGCTTGAGGCCGACACCGCACCAGGCAAGGCGAATGAGCAGGCCGATAGCAGCCTGGCCACCGTCATATCTGAGGCATGGGAACGGAGGAAGCAGCAGAATGAACCTGACAAGTGACGCCATCCTCTACTACGCCGACAATCCGGTGGACTTCGTGGAGGACATCATAAGGGCCAAGCCGGACAGCAATCAAAGGGCTATCCTGAACAGCGTAGCACAGTACCCCATGACCTCTGTTCGCTCCGGCCACGGTATCGGCAAGAGCGCGGTAGAGAGCTGGCTTGCTATCTGGTTCCTAACCACCAGGCCATTCCCGAAGATACCCTGCACCGCCCCCACCCAGCACCAGCTATGGGACATCCTGTGGGCTGAGATTGCGAAGTGGCTCCGCAGTAACCCGGCCTTGTCTCAAGAGCTGATATGGACCAAGGAAAAGGTCTACATGAAAGGCCACCCGGAAGAGTGGTTCGCGGTAGGCCGGACGGCCAGTAAGCCCGACGCCCTCCAGGGCTTCCACGCCGAGCACGTACTCTACATCATCGACGAAGCCTCCGGCGTCCGGGATGAGATATTCGAGCCGGTCCTGGGCGCACTATCTACGGAGGGCGCAAAGCTGGTGATGTGTGGGAACCCCACGAAGATTACCGGCTTTTTCTACGACAGCCACCACAAGGCCCGCGAGCTTTACAACGCCATGCATATTGACGGGCGGGACAGCAGCCGAGTAGATCAGCAGTTCATCGACACCATCATTGATATGTTTGGTGAGGACAGCGACGTCTTCCGGGTCCGCGTGGCCGGGGAGTTCCCCAAGGCCCTGCCGGACAGCTTCATCCCTATGGAGTGGGCAGAGCGGGCAAGCGAGGCTGAGGCCCCGAAGATTGACCGGGCGGCCCGTGTGGACATCGGGATTGATGTCGCCCGCTACGGCGATGATAGCAGCGTCCTATCCCCTGTCCTGGACAAGAAGCTCCAGGAAAAGCCGGAGATATACCACCACAACGACACCATGGAGCTGAGCGGCAAGGCCGTCCAGCTCATCAAGCGCTATGCCCTAGAGCAGCCCTGGGCAGAGATACACGTCAAAATCGACTGTGACGGCCTGGGCGTCGGCGTCTTTGACCGCCTCATGGAACTGCGGGAGCAGATCGTGGAGGAAGTTCAGGCCCAGCGAGACCGCCGGTATGCCGACGATGAGGACACCCCGCCCCCGTTCTCCCTGGACATCGTGGAGTGTCACTTTGGCGGCGAGGGAGGCACCATCAGCGACGATGACCCCATCGACTACCAGAACAGCACCGGCCTTATGTGGGGGGCCGTCCGGGAGGCCCTTCGGACACAGAGCATCAAGCTATACCCGGATGACAAGCAGATAAGCCAACTTTCCAACCGAAAGTACGTGGTGAACAGCGCGGGCAAGATTGAGCTGGAGAAGAAAGAGGCCATGAAAAAGCGCGGCCTGTCCTCCCCGGATATGGGAGACGCGCTGGCCCTGGCCCTGCATGACCCGCTGGTAAGCGACTGGAGCATTGACTAAGGAGGACACCATGAAAGCGAAATGCAGTTACCTTGTATCGGCTGACGGCTGGCCGATGAAGTATATCCGGGCAAACACGGCGGCAGAGGCCCGGCGCCGCTGGCAGAAGATGACCGGCGGCCCCAAAAACCCTGCTGTCTCCCAGGTGCTCGGTAAAAAGCCGAAGCGCGAGGGGGGCGAATAACCGTGCCATTCTGGAACCGATTTAGAGGGGGCGGTGCGGGGAGAGCAAGCCAGACCTACCGGGGCGATAGCGTCATGCTGCCCAGGTGGACCAACCCGCCAGAGCGCAACACTCAGGAGTGGATAGATGCGTTTCGGACCAATCCCCGCCTGTCCGTCGTGGAGCGCATCGCCTCCGATCTGTCTTTTGCAGAGGGCAAGCTCTACCGGGTAGATGAGAACGGCGACGAACAGGAGCTTACTCATCACCCGTTCCTGGACTTTTGGGCGAACCCGAACCCGCTGCATGAGATGAGCAATGCGGCCCTGTGGCGGCTCCTGGAGATTTACCTCAAGCTCAAGGGCGAGGGGTACTTCATCATGGAGAAATCGCCCCTGGGCGTCCCTGTGGAGCTGTGGCCGGTCCCCGTCCATTGGGTGCAGATGACCCCGTACCTGGACCACCCGTACTACACCGTCCGGCTCACCAACGGTCTGCTGATGAACGTGTCCGTAGATGATATGTTCGTGATGAAAGACCTGAACCCGATAGACCCATTTAAGCGCGGCCTCGGGCAGTCTGAGGCTCTGGCAGATGAGATTGAGACCGACGAATACGCGGCCAAGTTCCAAAAGCGCTTTTTCTTCAACGACGCTACGCCGAACCTCATCATCGGTATGCCCAAGTCCACCCCGGAACAGCGGCAACGCTTCCGGTTTGAATGGCTTGAGCGCTTCCGGGGGGTGTTCCAGAGCCACGGCGTCGCTACTGTCAACGGCGAGGTCACGGTGAATAAGGTCGGAGACAGCATGAAAGACATGGATATGGTGAACGGGCGCACATTCTTGAGAAATGCCGTCCTTGAGCACTTCGGCGTACCCCGTGAGATTATGGGCATCACGGAGAGCAGCAACCGGGCTACGTCGGAGGCGGCTCAGTTCATCTATGCCCAAAACGTCCTCATGCCCAACCTGCGCCGCCGGGAAGAGGCCATCAACAACCAGATCATCCCGTATTTCGGAAATGACCTGGTGTGGCGTTTCGATGACATCATCCCCCGGAACCAGGAGTTTGACAAGGCCCTGGGCATCGACGGCTGGAATGCTGGCCTACTCACCAAGGATGAGGCCCGCGAGAAGCTGGGTATGCCTCCGGCCCTGGTGGGCGGCGATGTCTACAAGACGCAGTTCTCCGACGTCTACATCCGGGAAGACGATGACCCTGTGGCAATCTCCACGGCGGCGGCCAACCTCCAGTATGCAGAGAGCGCACCACCGCTTGAGACGGGCGGAGAGCAGGACATTGAGATAACAGATAACGGAATACCCCTAGACGCTGAAAGCGTCTCAGAGGGGACGGGAGACGGCCTGGGAGCCATCGAAATAGTGTCCTCTAAGGGCACATCCCCGGAAGAGCGGAAAAACCTCCAGGTGCAGGCCGCACAACGCGCCCTGCTGCAAGCTGAGAGGGAGCAGACCCAGCGCTTTGAGATTGCCACCCTCAAGTATCTGCGGGAGCAGGGCCGCCGGGTGAGCGACGCCATGGGCGGCACCACCAAGGACGAGCGAAGCGTCTGGGACATTCTTATGGGGGCTATTCCTGGATATGACCCCAACAGCGAAGATGCGGCGGAGCAGAGCGCGGCTGCGTGGTCCTCTTTGAGTGAGGCAGACCGCACCCGCCTTGTGAGCGCCTTTACCCTGGGCCTCATCGACTGGCCTAGCGAGGAAACGGCCCTGTTGAACATCTTCGAGCCGCTATGGAAAGAGAGCTACGACAAGGGCGCTGGGGTGTCTGCCAAGCTCTACAACCTCCAGGCGGTCCAGAGGCCGGAGCTTATCAGCACGGCGAAGCTGCGGGGCGGCGTCCGCGTTAAAGGCATCACGGAGACCACTCAGCAGTCCATCGCCCGTATCGTCTCCGCTGGCCTGGAGCACGGAGACAGCCGGGCCACCATCGCCAAGCAGATTGAACAGGAGATGCAGACCACGGCATCCAGGGCGCGGACCATCGCTACCCAGGAGTGCAATACCTCGCTCCTGACCGGCCACTACGACATGATGCGAAAGGCCGGGGCCGCCTGGAAGACCTGGCACGTTGCCAACATGAGCGCCGCCAGACCCTCCCACAAGCGACTGAACGGTGAGCGGGTCCCCATTGACGCCAAATTCTCAAACGGCCTGATGCGGCCCTGTGACCCGGATTGCACGGACCCTGCCGAGGTCGTGAACTGCCACTGTTTCCTGACATTCGACAAATAAGGAGGACGCCTGATGGAATTTACCGAGATGCAGGCTCAGGAGGCCGCCCGATCTGCGGGTATCGACCTGGAGAAAGAGCGGTTCGACCTGAAAGCCCTGACAGCCGGGATGAATGCGGAGCTTGAGCACGGCACCGCAAGCCCGGACACGAATATTACCAACGATGACCCCGTTATGACGGCGAAGCTCGCAGCGGCACACCTGCGGGTCTCGCCGTTTTACTATGCCTCCGGTCGGGGGCTGAAAGCGTGGGAGGCTTCGCTCCGTAGAGGGGTGAAAGTGAAAAGCTCCAAGACGGAGCACAAAACGCTGTCTTTCCGTACCGAAGAGTACGACGAAGAGAGCGGCATCTTTAGTGGCTACGCCGCCGTTTATGGCAACATCGACAGCGGCGGGGACATAATTGAGCCTGGTGCCTTCACGAAGACAATCGCCGAAGGCTGGGAGAGGGTGAAGATACTCGCCCTGCACAACGACTGCTGGCTCCCCATTGGCAGACCTTTGGAGCTGAGGGAAGACAGCAACGGCCTTTTCATCAAGGCCAAAATCAGCGACACTTCGATGGGACGCGACATCAAAGTGCTGCTGAAAGATGGAGTTCTCAATGAGCTGTCTATCGGATATGACCCCATCGTCTTTGACTACGACGAAAACGGCATCCGGCATCTGCGGGAAGTCAAGCTGTGGGAGGTCTCCGTCGTTACCTGGGCCATGAACCCGGAGGCGACGATCACCGACTACAAGCAGTCCACCGACGCTACTGGCTTCCTGGACGCTTTTTTGGAGGCGGCCACCGCCGAAGTCAAGGCCGGTCGGAAAATCAGCGGGACCCGGTTAAAGGCCCTCAAGGACGCGAGCGCGTCCATGAAAGCTGCTACCAAAGTTCTCGACGGTATCATCCGAGAGGCGAGCGACAGTGAGAAATCTATCCCCCGTACCCATACCACCAAGAGCCGAGAGGCCGCGCCCTCCGGTATCAACTACGAGATTTTGCTATAAGGAGGAAATTACAAATGGCTATTCCCAAGAAAGGCACCGCACCCGCTGGCCGCAAGTCCGTGAAAATGGAGGCTGACGAACTGACCGAGAAAATCAAGGCTTGTGTCAAGGAGGCTCTGGATGAGCAGGCCGAGGCCAAGGCTGAGGGCGAAGAGGGAACCGAGGACGCTGTTGCTGAGGTTGCCCCTGCTGACATCTCCGGTCTGATTGAGGACGCTATGGCCGTTGTCGCCGAGAAGCGCAAGAGCCGCAAAGAGGCTGGCGAAGAGCTGGGCGATGTCACCGCCGAGGAAGTCATGGAGGCCGTCGGTGAGATTATCGACGCCACCGAGGGCGAGGCCAAGGAGGATGACGGCGTTGAGGAAGAGGTCAAGGAGGATGAGGAAGTGACTGATGAGGCCAAGGGGCGCAAGGCCGTCGCCCGCAAGCACCAGACCAAAAGTGCCCGCAAGAGCGCGGCCTCCCCCGCCCAGCGCAAGTACAGCTCCATCTACATGAGCCGCACCACTCCCACCAGCACCGCCAAGAAGTCCATCCCGCCTGCTATTCAGCTCGCCCGCGCTATCAAGTGCCTGGATGTGTTCGGCAAGCATGACCCCGACGCTGCCTCTTTCTACGCGCAGCGGAAGTATGACGATGTGGACATGGCCCGCGAGTTCAAGGCCCTGTCTGCCACCAACCCCGCTGCCGGCGGCTACCTCATCCCCGAAATCTACCTGGACCAGATCATTGAGCTGCTGTACTCCAAGACCGTCATCTTTGAGCTGGGCGCTCAGAAAGTCCCCATGGCCAACGGCAACCTGAACATTCCCAAGATGACCGGCGGCGCTCGCGCTACCTGGGGCGGTGAGGCTCGCAAGATTGCTAAGACCCAGCCCACCTACGGCAACATCCGTCTGTCCGCAAAGCGCCTGGAGGCCATCGTGCCCCAGACCCGTGAGCTGCTGATGAGCACCAACTACTCCGCAGACCAGCTCTTTGCCAACGATCTGACCCGCCGCATGGAGCTGGGCCTTGACTTCGGCGCTATGTTCGGCAAGGGCGGCGAGTTCCAGCCTCTCGGCGTGTTCACCGACAAGGAGGTTGAGCACGTGGACGCCAAGACCCTAAGCAACGAGGACCTGGCCGACAGCAACGGCAAGATTACCGCCGACTTCCCTGTGTTCGTCCGTTCTAAGGTTCTGGCAAAGAACGTGGATGATAACAAGCTGGGCTGGGCGTTCAACTCCGTCCTGGAGGGCTACCTGATGAACCTCAAGACCACCACCGGCGCGTACATCTACCGCGATGAGATGAACACTGGCAAGCTGCTGGGCTTCCCCTACCGCGTGTCCAACCAGATCACCACCGACACCACCGGCCTCACTGAGCTGGCCTTTGGTAACTGGGCGGACCTTCTGGTGGGCGAGCAGATGGGCCTTGAGACCTACACCACCCTGGACGGCTCCTGGGTCGATGAAGAGGGCACCCAGCACAACGCCTTTGAAGAGAACCTTGCCGCTACCCGCGCTCTCATGTACGTGGACATCGCTGCCCGTCATAAGGAGAGCTTCCTGCACGTCAAGAACATCAAGGCGTTTTAATCGGAGGCCGGGGCACACCGCCCCGGCCCCATAATTTTAACAAGGAGGATTTTCAGCTATGAAACGCGCACTTATTCAGAGTGTCAAAGTGACCCCGTACACCAGCGAGGACGCCATCAACCGTGAGGGCTTTCTCTCCGGCATCCTGGCCGTCAAGGTCGGCTCCCCGACCGGCTCCCCTACGGGCTTGGCCGTGAAGCTGACCATCACCGAGAGCGACCAGAGCGGCAGCGGCTATGCGCCCGTCAAGGATAAGCTGGTCTGCGTGGGCAACGCGCCCCTGGACGATGCGGGCGCGATCTCCGTCACCACCGATGCCGCAGGCGGCGAGCTGGTAAACTTCGACCTGGACCTGGTGGGCCTCAAGCAGTACGTCAAGGTCAAGGTGGAGATTATCTGCTCCGGCGGCACCAGCCCGGAGTGCGAGGCTACCGCTGCCCTGGCCCTGGGTGACGCTTCTGAGGTCCCCGTCTAATTTGGCCCTGAGAGGCCCTACAAGGAGGTTTTCACTATGGCAAGACACTATCCCCCCGAGACCGTGAAACCCGCCGAGAACAAGCGGGAGGCAGGCCCCAAGGAGAGGAAAGCGACCACTCCCAAGAACGACGGCAAAAAGGAGGACGCGGGCGAGTAGCCCGCGCCTCCCCCTGAGAATGGAGGCGACACCGTGGCAAATGAACCGACTGTAAAGCTGGCCGCAAACGCCATGACTACTCTTGAGGACACGATGGAGCGCCTGGGCATCCCACCGGAGGCGGCAGACACCACCGTAAAGAACAACATCATCCGGCTTATCAATTCGGCGTCTGCCTGGATTGAGACCATCACCGGGCGGAAGTTCGGCAAGGCCACCTACACCCATAGGTACGTCGCCCCCGGAACTCAGGAGCTGGTGCTCACTCAGTACCCCATACGGGCGGTTGAGTACGTCCGGGACACCGAGCACGGCGTGAGCATAGACCCCAGCAGCTACGACTTTACCATGACCGGAGACGTGGGCGTACTGTACCGCGATGAGGGATGGGTATTCCGTGGCTACATCGGCGGCCTTGCAAACGACTACACGGCCCCCCGGCGCTACCTGGAAGTGAAGTTCACCGCCGGGTATGTGCTGCCCAAGGACGCGACCGAGGATGAGCCGTCCGATCTCCCGGAGGACATCGTGGCGATTGTGTGGGGCATCGCGGAACAGGAGTTCTCCATCCTGCGGAACGGCGCTCAGGGCCTTGCGGCTTTCTCCATCTCCGACGTGTCGTGGACCTTTGACAAGGAACCTCGCGCCTCCTGGATGGAGACCCTGGCCCACTACATGAGGTGGTGAGCCTATGCAAGTCCGCGATAATGTACTGCCGCATCTGCGGCGGGTCAAGGCCGAGCTGGAGAAGCTGAACGGCACTCGGATAAAAATAGGCATCCAGGGTAACGCCGACAGCGAGCTTCTGATGATTGCCCGTGTCCATGAGTACGGGGCCACCATCACGCCAAAGGCCACCCGGAACCTCTGCATACCCATCCACAAGGACAGCTACGACAAAAGCCCCAGGGACTTTCAGGACCTCTTCTTTATCCGGTCCAGGGACGGCTACCTGTTCGGCGTTGTAGCCAAAAAGGGACGGAGGGACAAGGAAAACCCCGACAACCTCAAGTTTCTGTTCCTGTTGCTGCCATCCGTCACCATACCAGAGCGCAGCTTCATCCGAGCGGGCTTCGACCACAACAAGAACAAGCTGGCCGAAATCGTCCAGAATGAGGTCGCCCTCATCTGGCAGGGGCAACAGACGGCGGACGGGGCCATCTCGTGGATAGGCGGGCAGGCCGTGGGCCTTATTCAGCAATTTATGACCGATGCGAGCAACTTTGAGCCAAAAGGGAAAATCCAGAGGGAGCGCTACCCGTCCTACGCGGGCAGCCCCCTCATGGTGACTGGACGGCTCCGAAATTCAATCACATGGGAGGTTGAGGAATAATGGGCATCCTGTTCAAAATGGCGCAGCCCATGATACCGGGCGGCCTGCTGCATACCATGTACGAGGTCCAGGCGGGAGGCCGCTATGACCAGGACAAAGGCGGCCAGTGGGTAGCCGGTGAGCCTGTGCGCGTCCCCTTTGAGGGCGCTGTCCTCCCTGTGAGCGACAAGGACCTACGGCGTGAAATCACCGGAACCGTGTCCGATCTGAGCGAGAAAATCTACACCAACGGCCATGCGCTCCAGGTGGGAGCACAGGTCTATGACCCTGACAGCGGAAACACCTACACCGTGACCCAGGAGCTGGGCCACAACAGCATCCACCCGATGAAGCGGTATCTGGTAGAGGCCAGAACCGGCGCGGCGCCGAAAGGAGGCGGTGGGGCGTGAGTTTCGTCACGAAGCGGAATGCCCTTATATCCGCGCTTCACAAGACCGTGGGCGTCCCGGTCCTGCTGGCCTCCCAGGTCCAGCCGGAGGCAGAACCACCGTTCATCGTCTACTCAGTGACCGCAGACTACATCCCGGACGGCGGCCTGGGTAACTACTCGCTGGGTGAGGGTGCTACGCAAGACGATCTGGTGGAGGTCCGGGAAGAGCAGCCCACCGCCACCCTGTCATTTACTGCTTGCAGCGTGAACCGCTGCTACGACGATAACGGCTCCCAGGTGCAAATCCTGGGTGCGGACGAGGCCCCGGAGCTGGCAACGCTGGCCCAGGGCTTTTTCCTGCATACCGGAAGAGATGCCATCGCGGGGGCTGGCTTCGTCGTTGTTGATGTCACCAACGCCACCAGTCGCGACGCCCTGGAGCTTGACGAAATGGGCCGTCGGTTCGGCTTTGATGTCCGGCTCCGGTACACCCGGACCGACGCTGCGGCCATCAGCAAACTTGAGACACCCAACATCGAAGGAACTGTAAAGGAGTGATTTTTCATGCCGAAAGACGTTGTTGTGGTCGTAAATATCGACGCCAAACCCAGCGGGGTAGAAAACCTGGACATCCTGCTGCTTTCCACCGAGGGGGCGCAGGACGTGGCCGTCTACCGCGATCTGGACGTTATCAAGGAGACGTTCACCGGCAAAAAGGTCGCGGCTATGGCCGAGGCCCTGTTCGAGCAAGGCAAGACCACCCTTGCGGAAACGCTTATCCGTAAAGTGAAGATTGCCGGAGTGGAGGCTCCCGCTGGGAGTGATGAGAACGAAAAAGCGACAGCCCTTGTGGCTGCCGTCGAGACCCTGCGTGAAACGGATGATGACTGGTATATCCTGCTTACCGACCAGGACGGCGATGAAGCCGTGAAAGCCCTCTGTGCTTGGGCCGAAGCTACCGAGCCTACCGAAGCGGAGCTGGGCGCGGGCGAGGAAGACCACCGCAAGCTCTACTTTGGGCGCACTCAAAATAAGAGCCTTGCCGTCACTAATCGCCGGTCTATCGTCATCTACGGAGACCAGGCTAATGAATACCCCGACGCAGCCTATGTGGGTAACGTGGGACCGTTCTATCCAGAGAGCGTGACGTGGAAGTTCAAGCGCCCCCAGGGCCTCACTGTCCCTGATCTCACCAACGCTGAGCGCGAGGCGCTGGAAGAGGCCAACGTGAACTTCCTGACCGTGGAGTACAAGCGCGAGTATGTGAAGAACGGCGTGTGCGCCGATGGTGAGTTTATCGACGTTCAGATGGGCGCGGACTACATCGCCAAGAACATGAGGGAAAACCTCTATGACATCTTCCTGGAGAACCCCAAGATTGGCTACACCGACGCAGGTTTCGCCCTGGTCGCTGCCGGCGTGTTCTCCGCTCTGAACCGCGCTACCGACCTGGGCATCATCGCCCTGGACCCGGAGAGCGGGCAAGGCGTCTTCAACGTTGCAGTCCCCAAGCGGTCCCAGGCCACCGATGAGCAGGCCCGCGCCCGGCAAATGCCTGACATCACCTGGGAAGCCCAGCTTGAGGGGGCCGTCCACAGTATCAAGGTCAAGGGCGTCCTGCGGGCCACCCTCAACCCGTAAGAAAGGAGCTAAAGCATCATGGCTAAAGGCATCGAAATTGCGAGCTATGACCCTAAAAAGGTCAACGTCATCATCGGAGGCCGGACTATAACCGGCTTTGCCGCTGATGGTGTCGTGTCCATCACCAAGAATGAGGACAGCATCACCCCCGCTGTGGGGGCTAAGGGCGACGTGACCTACTCTGAGAACGCCAACGAGAGCGGCACCATCGCTATTACTCTCATGTCCACGTCCTCCAGCCTGGCCTATCTGCGCGAGCTGGAGGCCAAGCGGCGGGCCGTCACCGTTGCGATCTCCGACGTCAACGACGCGGACGCGTTCAATCTGAGCTCGGAGAATTGCCGGGTAATGAAAATGCCCGACCTCACCCGCAACAAGGAGCAGAGCACCATAACTGTCAACATCTACGCGCCGTCGGTGGTCCCCCGCTAAGGGGGGCCACCCATGAAAGGCTATCCCAACTGGCCGAACAGGCCAAAATCACTATCTGAAAGGGGCTACCGAAAATTTATGGCTAAGCAGAAAAAAGTCACCGTCAACGGCGAGGAATACACCCTCCAGTCCGTCTCTCCCACCTGGTACTTTGGCGTCAACGACGATTGCGGCATGACCGGGAGCGGACGCCGCGACACCACCAAGTACATCGACACCATGCTCAAGAACGTGGTCATTTCCCCCGCCGAGGTCAAGGCCGACGGCATCAGCTACTTCGATGAAAAGGATGACATCAAGACCCCGGAGAAGCTGATTAAGGCCATCGAAACCTTTCTGCGAGAGTGAGCTTAACGTAGACCGCGCTATCAGAAAGGCCAAGCGAAACCGGAATATGTGGGTCCTTATCTTCACCGGCGGTGGCCTGTGCTATGCCGACTTCAAGGGCATGGACCTGGCTGAGTACCAGGAAGCGGTGCAGGCCCGTATACTCTACAACGAAGAATGGAGCAAGCAGCGGGGCGAGTGACCCCGCTGCTTTACTTTTTGCAGAAAGGGGGTGGAGCCAATGGCAGACAACCGGGAGCTTACCTTTGGCATGGACTTTGGCCTGGATGACGCAATAAACCGCTTGGGCGAGACGATAGATCGCCTGGAGCAGATTGTGGACCGCGCCCAGGATGTAGAGGATGCTGCACAGGATATGGGCGCTCGCGTCCGCGCCGGTACTGACGCAATCAGAGACGGAGCCAGAGACGCAAGCGACGCCCTGGATGACCTGGAGGATGACGCAGACGATGTAGGCACCAGCTTCCGGGATATTGGCCGGGACGCGGACAGCTTCGGTGCTGCCGTGGGTAAATCTATGGGCGCTGCGGCCAGGGAAACCAACAGCGTATCAAAGACCATAAAGGCCGGATTTGACGGGGCCATAGGCTACTCCCAGAAAAAATTTTCCGACTTCACCGGAAAGGTCAAGACCGGAATAAAGGGCATCGGGACCGCGTTCACGCACCCAATCAACACCATCCGGGGTAAGTTCCTGGGGGCAGTCGAGGCCGCAGCCGACCGAATAAACAAGGTGGGCGATGAGGCCGACGATGCGCGAAAAGACCTGGATGATATGGGCGATGAGGGCGACAAGGCCGGAGGCGAAATCAAAGAGGCCATCAAGGGCGCTCTCGCTGCTTTTATCGGCTTTGAGGCAATCCAGGCTGGAATTGATATGCTCAAGGAGCTGGGCGCTGCCGCCATCGAAGCAGCCGGATCTGCTGAAAATGTGGGCCGGAAGTTCGAGGCCAACTTCGCAGGCACCGACGCTGGAGAGTGGGCAGAGAACTACGCCGACGCCATCCACCGGAGCAGCGATGAAGTCAAGTCCTTTATGGTGTCCAACAAGGCCCTATATGGGGAAATGGGCATCACCGGGGAGGCGGCCGCAGAGCTTTCAAAGCTCACGACCTCCCTTGCCTACGACTTCGGCAACGCCTTTGCTATGGATGATACCGAGGCCCTGGGCGTGGTCCAGGACTACATCAGCGGTAACAGCGCGGCCCTGGAAGAGTACGGCATCCACATTGATGAGGTTGCCCTAAAGAATACCGCCCTATCTATGGGCCTGGGAGACCAGATAGACGAAATGGACGATGCAACGCTGGCCCAGGTCCGCATGAATGCCCTGCTGGGGCAGACCGAGAAAATCCAGCAATCGGCGGCCAACAGCACCGGCGGCCTGGTGAACAGCACTAAGGACCTAAATGGTATCTGGAGCGAGTTCATGGCCGACGCGGGCAGCCGGTTTACTCCGGTCATTGAAAGCCTGTTCAGCACCATCCTGGATAGCTGGCCGGTCATCGAGCCGATGCTTATGCAGTTTGTGGATATGCTGAGCAACGGGCTTGCCCAGGCCATGCCGGTTATCACGGAGCTGGGCATGACCCTGTTGCCTATCCTGACCGACGTTCTGGGGTCTGTATTCGAGGCCGGATTACCACTCTTGCAGGTATTCGGAGACCTGGCTCAGACCATCTTGCCGCCTGTGGCGAACATCGTAGGCATGATAGCGGAAACCGTCATGCCGCCCCTGGTGGACATCCTGAGCACCCTAAGCACGTCCATCATTCAGCCCCTTGTGCCAGTCATCCAAAAGCTGGCCGAAGCGCTGCTGCCCCCCATCGCCCAACTGCTGGGCCTCATCTCGCCCATCCTGGAGGCCATCAGCCCTGTGCTTGAGGTCATCGGAAACGTCCTGGGCATCATAGCCGAGGTCCTGGGCAAAGTGGTAGGCTGGCTGGCCGACGGCGTGGGCAAGGTCGTAGGCTTTTTCTCTAACCTGTTCGGCGGAGCCAAGGAGAGCGAAGAGGCCGTAAACGATCTGAGCGGGTCCATCAATGGACTTGATGACGCTGCGAGCAAGGAAACCTCCCTTGTGGTCGATACTTCGCAATACAAGGAGGAAGTCACCGGAGCGGCGGAGACCACTACCGAGGCCGTCACCGAAAGCTCCAACCAGGCCGCAGAGATTACCGATGTCAATTTCATGGCTATGGGCGCATCCGCAACGGCGGCCTACGGGACCATGCAGACCGACGCAGAGACGGCCTGGAGCGCAATGCAAACCGCAGCTACCAACGGCACGGACGCTATCGTCGCTCAATTCTCCCGCATCACGGCGGCGGCCCGCGAAGCAAGCAACGCCTCCAACGTCCAGATAGGGGCGAACATCCCGCACAACGCCGGAGGCACGGATAACTTTGAGGGCGGCCCCACGTGGATGAACGAAGAGGGCGGCGAACTTGCCATCCTTCCCGGAGGTTCTGCCATTATCCCGGCGGACCAGACCGACCGCCTGATGAAGTCCTATACCAGCAATACGACAAACAACCGAAATAACCGGAGCCTCAGTTTCTCGCCCAGTGTCCAAATCACGATTGCGGGCAACGCTGACAGCTCCACCGTTGCCAACCTGAAAGAGCAGCTTCGCGCCCTGTTCGATGAGCTTTACCAAGAGGCCCAGGCGCAGGACTACACGGACCGCGCTATGCAGGCTGGCTTTGCATAAGGGGGTGCTACTATCTACACACTTGAGGGAAGAAAATGCGGAGTGGTCCGCTTCGAGCCTCTGACTACTGGCGTAGTGACCTCCGAGAGCGTGAGCCGGAGCAGCACAATCACCGATAACCCGATTGAGGGTGGTTCCAACATTCAGGACCACGTTTTTACTCAGCCTGTGAGCTTCCAGATCAGCGGAACGGCCATCAACGGCGCAGATACCATAGCTGCATTACAGCGGATGTGGAAGACCGGGGACATCCTTGTTTACACAGGGAGGAACCGCATAGAGAACCTGGTCATTCAGCAGCTCCAGAGTACGCATGACGCGAAGCACCGCTCCGGCTTCTCGTTCTCGGCTACTCTAAAGCAAGTCACACTAGGCAGCTCTGTGGACAGCGGAACGGCCTCTACAATGGCGGGCCTGGATGCTGCGGCCTCTGTTACGCAGCCCAAACCCACTACTAAGGCGGCCCAAAAGACGGCCTCACAGACAACGAAAACCAAAGCAGACGGCCTAAAAACGACCGTCTCTACTACGATCTCTTCTAGTGCCTATGCGTCCTATGTGAACAGCTTCAACAGTAAACCGAAAAGTAGCGCAGGTCCGACGTCCCGCGCTACTCCCAGCAACAACGGAAGGAGGTAACGGGCCATGCAGCTTATCGACCTTGGGCAAGAGGTTGAGTATATCGACATTGATGTGAGCAAGGTTCCCTATACCTTTTCCGTGAAGCTCAGCGATAAAACCTATTCCTTTACCATCCGCTACAACGACACTGGCGATTTCTTCACCCTGGACCTATCCGTGACGGCCACTGGAGAAGTGCTGGCCTACGGAGACCCTATCCGCTACGGGCGGCCACTATTCGGACCCGTCGAGGATGAGCGCTTTCCTTTACCGGTCATCATTCCCCTGTGCCTCACCGGGGATGACGTGGACACCGTGACGTGGGAGAACCTGGGGGAAGATGTCAAGCTCTATCTCTTTGACAGGGAGGGGACGGCGTGAGTTTCTGGATGAGAGAGGCTAGTCTCCAGATTGGGAGCAAGAAGTACAACATGGATAACCTATACTTCGAGTTCGAGGTCCCCTTTGAGGACAGCGACACCATTCAGACGGCCAAATTCAAAGCCTATAACCTATCCGAGAGTACCCGCAAGAGTATCAAGCGGGGGGACGTTATCATCCTCAATGCAGGCTACGAGGATGACGTGGGGGCTATTTTCGTTGGACAAGTGAGCGCTTGCAACCACAAGCACCAAAATACCGAGTGGATAACCGAAATCTCAGCAACCGCCGCTATGGACCAATGGCTCAACTCCAAGGTTTCCAAGACCTATGCCAAGGGCAGCACGGCGAAAGAGATTGTTTCCGATCTGCTCAATATCTTTGGCGTGGAAATCGGGGATTTCTCCCTCGCCACAAATAAGGTCTATGACCGGGGCCTGGTATGTAACGGTAAGGTAAAGGACGAACTCAAGCGCATTGTGGTGAACGACTGCAAGAGCCGGTTCCTCATACGCAACGGGAGCGTCTTTATCAATGACCCGACTAAGGGCATCGCAAACGGCCTGGTCCTCACCCCGCAGAGCGGTTTACTTCTGTCCGGGAATGAGGCCGAGGAAACCGTTATCGCCGTGGGCAGCGACAGCCAGAAGAGCGGCGCCACCAAGAGCGAAGAGGGCAACTATGTGACCCGCGAGTGTCTGCTCAATTACCATATCGGACCGGCGGAGCAAGTTGTCATCCAGTCCCAGAGCCTCAACGGACGCTTCATCGTTGCCAAAGGAAAGCATACCGGCACACCGAAAGGTAGCTGGAAAACCACCATCGAAATGAAACCGGCGTAAAGGGGGACCTATCATGCCGAAGCAGAACCAGAAGCGGGCCTATGAGGATGCCAAGAAACAGGCGGACGCCGCCAGCCTGTGCGTCGCGGACATCGTAAAGGTCCTTGCCTTTGATGAGGCGGCCTTGACCGTCGATGTTCAGCCGATCACCCGGTACCCTGACGAAGACACATTCCAGACCAAACCGCCTATTCTTGCCGTCCCCGTGGCTACCATCTACGGGGGCGGCTTTATCATCCGTCCGATCTACAAGGCCGGGGACATCGGCGTGGTGGTCTACTTGGACCGGGACAGCGACGCCGTTATAGCTGGAGGCGCGGAGGCAGACCCCAACACCGAGCGCCTGCACAGTGGGGATGATGCTATCTTTATGGGCGGCATCCGTACTGGCGGAAACTCCATATCCGGCCACCCTGCCGGGTCTCTGAGCCTGGGAACAGCCGACGGCGGCGTGTACCTGTCCATATCACCAAGCGGTATCGCCATCAAGGGGAATGTCACCATCACAGGAGACCTCACCACCAGCGGCGGCACCGTCAACCTGAACTGAGGGAGGTATGCACTATGCCTGGAGCTGCACGGCAAGGGGACACCATACAAGGTACTACGGCGGGAGAACATAACGGACACGCTACCCCACACGGTCCCCTCCCCATCACGGGGGCAATCTCCGGCGGGTGCTCCGGGGATGTTTTCATCAATGGACAACCGGCAGCCTACGTCGGAAGCACCACAACCGAAAATGACGCCTGCTGCGGGAGCAGCCAGGGGCGCATCGCCCAGGGCAGCGGAAGCGTCTTTATCAACGGAAAACCCGCCGCCCGTATCGGGGATGCCTTGGCTGCCCATAACGGCACCGGGGCCGTCTCAGCGGGCAGCGGGGATGTTCTGATTGGAGGGTGAGATATGCAAGATAACTGGACCCTTAAAATCGACCCGGAAAGCAGGGACCTCATCCTCGATGATGCCGGAATGCTAGAAACTATATCGGGCGATGATACTACCGCTCAAGCTGTCCGGCTGACGTTGGAGGTCTATCGGGGAGAATTTACCTTTGACCCAACCCACGGCACGGCTTATGAGCGCATCATGGGCAAAAAACGGCATGAACTGGAAGATGACGAAATACCGGAAGTTATTCGGGATGCGGTCTTCCAAGAGCCGCAGGTTGTTGAGATAAACGCAATTGATTATGAGCTTGTGGGCCGAGGGTTAGAAATCGCTGTGACTGGCCGCCTCCAGAGCGGTAATACCATCAAAACGGAGGTAAACACAACATGAATAATCAAGAGTGGGGTGTAACAGAACGAGGTTTTCACCGCCCTACATACGTTGAACTCCTGGACGCCATCGAATATAAAGCGAGGGAGCTCTTTGGGAATAAGGCCAACTTGACGGTTCGTTCCCCGCTTGGGGTATTTCTTCGTATCTTCGCATGGATGTTAAACATCCTGTTTAGTCTTATGGAAGATGTCTATAATAGCAGATTTGTTGATACGGCGGTAGGTACGAGCCTATACAACTTGGGAAAGGCAATCGGATTGTCGCTGCTTCCGGCTCAGAAAGCGACAGGTTATGTGACCTTTGCGGGAACCCCGGGGACGGTGATACCGTCCGGTTTTCTGGTGAAGACTATCGCCGGTTTGCAGTTTGCGGTTATCACGGAGGGGCGTATTGAGGACGCCGGAAGTGTCATTCTTCCAATACAGGCCATAGACACTGGCTCCGACTACAACGCAGCTGCTGGGACAGTCACAGAAATTGTAAATCCTATGGATGGGGTCTCTTCTTGTAGCAACTCCGCTGCGGTAGACGGCGGACGTGGCCGGGAAACCGATGAAGAGTTCCGGGATAGGTATTATCAGTCTGTGGACTATGCTGGCGGCGTGAATGCGGACGCTATCTCAGGTGAGCTTCTGCAAAATGTCGATGCAATCTATTCCGTGATCTGTTATGAAAACGATACGGATGAAACAAATGGCCTCGGCCTCCCTCCACATAGCATTGAGGTTGTGGCTTATGGCGGCCTTGATGAAGAGGTTGCCAACGCAATCTATCGCCGTAAAGCGGCTGGCATTCAGACTTATGGGGGGAAAAGCATTTCCGTATTGAGTGCCAGCGGGCAGAGTATCGAAATAAGGTTTTCCAGGCCGACCACTGTTCCGGTCTATGTAAAGATTACGAATCTGGAAACGAACTCAAATTTTCCCTACGATGGAATGCAGCGAATTAGACAAGCTGTTGTAAACCATATCGGCGGTGATACATGGGGTGGACTTCCTATTGGTCAGGATGTTTTCTACATGGCCCTGCCGGGGGTCATTCTATCGGTTTCTGGTGTGGTGGACTTTGACCTTCTCATCAGCAAGGACGGGTCTCAATATAGCCAGGATAACATCGAGATCGGAACTCGTGAAAAGGCCGTTACCGATGCAGAGAAGGTGAGTGTAGAGGCATGAGCTACGGATATTTGACGCGAATGCTGGACCATCTCACAAGCGCTTATACACGGGTTGATATGCAGTCTGACAAAAAAGGGATTCAACCTAAAACTAACATTGGCCGCCTGTTCGAGACGCTGGCCTGGGGCCTGGAGTTCGTCCATGAGCACGCGGAGCGCATGAGGGTATGGGATGACCTGGACAACGCGAAAGGGGCTGTGCTGGACCGCTACGGGGCAAATTTTGGTGTTGATAGAGGCGGGGCCACGGATACCGTGTACCGGCTCCTCATCAAGGTCAAGATGATTGCTCTTATGTCTGGCGGCGACATCGACACCATTATCTGGGCTGCTGCAAGCCTGTTCGATGTCCAGCCCACCGATATAGAAATCCAAGAGAAATTCCCCTGTAAAATCCGTATCTGCGTGGACGAGTCCCTTTTGAGTTCCGAGCGCCTGACCTCCATTGAGGTCATTGCGGAGCTGATGAAACGCATTGCGGCTGCCGGTATCGAGGTTCATATCCTGCTCAGGAACCGGCGGACGTATCAGCATGAGGTCATCATCTCCCGCGGCTGTGCTTTCGAGACTGTGGTATCTGGGGTGCCCGCTGTGGGCTCCTCCACCTACACTGTCTCCCGTATTAAAGGAAAACGAATAGATAAGGAGGCTTGAAACTATGTCCCTATTCACCGATGGCTGCTACCAGTGTGCACCTGCTGAGGCTCTTATTGCTAAGGTGCTGGCTGGCCGCTGTACCATGCACTATACAAGGGTCGCCGTGGGAAATGGGAGCATCCCGGAAGGGAGCACCCCGGCCACGATGACTGAGCCCGCCGGATATGTGATGGACGCCAAAATCAGTGGAGTAACGAACCCGGTCGATGGAGAGTGTCAGGTCACCGCGCAGATTACCAGCGATGAAGTGGCCGAGGATTTCTCCGCGACCGGCCTTCTTTTGTATGCTGAGGACCCGGACCTGGGAGAAGTGCCCTATACATACCTCGTCTTGGAGGCTGCCCCTGAACCCATCAAGTCTAAGACCTCCACCGTCGGCAAGATTGCCATTTTCGAGCTTGTGGCCGCTGTGGGGGCTGTGGACAATGTGACCGCAGACATTGACCTCGAAACTCTGGTGACCGTCGAAAAGGTGTCTGAGATGATTGCCGCCCATAACGTGGATGAGGAGGCCCACCCCGACATCAGGCAGATTGCCCAGGACGCCCTTGACCAGGTGGAGGCCCTGACCCATACCATCAGCACTATCCCTACCCAGAATGGCAGCTTAACCTACACTGGGTCCCCGCAGTCTCCGAGCTGGAACGGCTATGACCCGGCTACCTTGACCCTGGGAGGGACTACGGAGGCTACCGATGCGGGGACCTACACGGCCACGTTCACACCGAAAGACGATTATCAGTGGGCGGATGGTACGAAAGAGCCGAAGTCGGTCCAGTGGAGCATCGGTAGGGCGAATATTGCCAGTGTGCCTACCCAGACCGGAAGCCTGATCTATAACGGGAGCGCCCAAAGCCCTACCTGGTCCGGCTATGATGCCTCCAAGATGACCCTGGGGGGAACCACCAGTGGCACCAACGCTGGAAGCTACGCCGCCACCTTTACCCCGAAAGCGAATTATCAGTGGACCGATGGGGCCACAACGGCCAAGGAAGCGACCTGGACCATTGGAAGGGCTACCGTCTCTACCCTCCCCAGCCAGTCCGGGTCCCTGACCTATACCGGCTCGGCACAGTCTCCCACCTGGGCCAATTATGATACCACGAAACTGACCATCGGAGGGGCTACCAGTGGGACCAATGCCGGGACCTATACTGCCACATTCACCCCAACCTCCAACTATCAGTGGGATGGGGGCGGTATCGGCCCCCAGAGCGCTAATTGGAGCATTGGAAAGGCCGCCGGCAGCTTGACCCTGAACAGGTCCAGCCTAACCCTGAATAATGCCACCAGGACCGGCACTATCACTGTCACCCGCCCTGGAGATGGAGCCATCACTGCCTCATCCAACAGCACCGGCATTGCCACTGTGAGCGTGAGCGGCAACACCGTCACCGTGACCGCCGTTGCCTATGGCTCCGCCACTATCACCGTCAACGTGGCTGAGGGGACGAACCACACAGCTCCCTCCAGCAAGACGTGCAGCGTCACCGTAAACCTTTTTAGCGATACCCTGAATTCCAACACCTGGGCTGCAATTAAAGCTGCCAGCGATGCCGGAGATGCCGCCAACGTATGGAGCGTAGGCGATACTAAGAATATTCGGCTCAATGGGGCGGTAGGCAACTTCACCTTCTCAAATCTATCCATAGATGCCTTTATTCTTGGCTTTAATCATAATTCCAGTAAGGAAGGCGGAAAGCGAATACACTTTGCCATCGGTAAAATCAGCGGGAATATGGTTGCCCTCTGCGATAATCAGTACAATAGCAACCAGAACAATAACGGTTACTTCAATATGAACCCTAACAATAGCAACAGCGGCGGCTGGAAAAATAGCTATATGCGGACTACATTGCTGGGCAACAGCGGCACCCCTACAAGTCCTCGCTCTGGGTCTTTGATGGCAGCCTTGCCCAGCGATTTGAGAGCAGTAATGAAGTCTGTTACCAAATACACGGATAACGTGGGCAACGATACCGGCCATACTGCCAGTAACGTCACGGCCACCACGGACTATCTGTGGTTGATGTCTGAGTATGAAGTCCAGGGAGGGCAGTCATACGCAAACAGCTATGAAAAGAACAGCCAGGCTCAATATGAGTATTTCAAGGCGGGGAACAGTAAGATAGCATATCGCCATAGTAGCACAGGCTCGGCCGTGTGGTGGTGGCTGCGGTCGCCTCGTTACAACTACTATTACACTTTCTGCTACGTCTACGCCGGCGGCGACTATTTCTGCAGCGTCGACACCGGCGGCGGCACTAACAATAGCGGTGCCTACTACTCGGCGGGCGTGCTGCCCGGCTTTGCTGCCTAATCCTCCGCAGAGCTATCCCGATCATATCCCACCCGCGCCAGCGGGTGGTCCCCCGACGGAGGCACATGCTTCCGACGAGCACCCTAAATATCGGCGCGTAAGCGCCGACGCGATTTTTGAAAAATCGCGTTTTTTCTTAAAGTGCTATCATTTAGCTGTCTTTTGAGTGCATACACGACATGAAGATAGCCATAAAATATTCTCATGGATATTACTTGGAGGATATAGTATGGCTACCAACAAGCGTGTGTTTACCTTGCGGCTTACTGATGAGGTCTTCGACAAAATTGGGGTGCTTGCAACCCGTGAACATCGGTCGGTGACGAATTATATCGAGTTCGTGCTCTTAAAGCACCTGGAGGAAGTGGAAAAAGAATATGGAACAATCGAAACGAATAGAACGGAGGCGTAGCGGTGTCGGTACTCAAGGCAAAGCGGACTACAAGCTCGGCTGAGTTCGTCAATACGGCCAACGAGATATACATTGAGGTTCTGAATTTTTTGACGCGCCTCTCGGCTCGGTATTCTCGCCTCTTAGCAGAGCCTACGGCGGTCTTGGCCGGAGAGGTAATGGACCATGCAGAGAAAGCCAATAGTATCTATCCATCGGATATTCAGCGGATAGAGTTACGCAAGGCTCATCTTTTAGAGGCTAGGGCCTCGCTCATGGCGTTGGACGTGCGGTTGACCCACTGTTACCGCTTGATGTCTCAAAATCCCCAAGGGTGTTTTACAAAACCGAATGGGAAGACTGTGCCTCCAGCGGAAGCAACGGAGAAGTTGGACCGTATGGCTCAGGAATTGGGAGAAAAAATTGACCAGGAGAATGAGCTCTTAAAAGGTCAGCTCAAGGCTATGAGCAAAAAGCAGAAGGAATAAGCAGCATTGGGTGTATATCTGTACCTGTTTGGTCCGGTGTGTCACACGGCCAGAGGCCGTGTGGTGGTGGCTGCGGTCGCCTAATTACAACAACAATAACAATTTCTGCAACGTCAACACCGGCGGCGGCAATAACAATAACAATGCCTACTACTCGGCGGGCGTGCTGCCCGGATTTTGCGATGCGGGGTCAAATGGAGTAGCGAAAGTGAAAGACGACCCACGCAAAAGGAGATATACTTCCCTGGGTGAAAATCCCTAAAACTGCCCTCTGATGCTTCTACACGGACGCTTCTTGCATGGCGGGCGATGTGCCTTAGCCCGTTTCATGTGTAGCCCGCAAGGGGTCATAAGCAAAGCAGATTAGACGGCACCCTACAATCCATCTGTACGGAGGAGCGAATACTATTTTATGACAAGCCAAGAGCGCCGAGAGGCGCGATACCAGCGCCGTCGGGCAAAGCGACAGGCCAAAAAGCAGGGCCGGAGCCATAGCCTGGGCGGCTTAGAGAAAACCTTCACATATCGTAAAATGTTTCAATGGGGCTGGAAATGCTGCAAAGGCGTAAACTGGAAACAGAGCGTTCAGAATTTCCGCTTGCATCTGTTTTCGGGAACCGCCCGGCGCCGTCGGGCAGTAATCTCCGGGCGCTGGAAGCCTGGGAAATGCGTTCACTTTACGCTTAGAGAGCGCGGGAAGGTGCGGCCTATCGACGCACCGCACATTGTAGATCGCCAAGTCCATAAAGTCCTATGTAATGAGGTTTTGATACCGCTTTACAAACCTGGAATGATTTATGATAATGGGGCTTCGCAGAGGATGAAGGGCTTACACTGGGCGTATCGTAGATTGTCCGACCAGCTTCGGTGGCATTTTCGTAGGTATGGCCGTTCTGGTGGGATATTTTTGCTTGATCTAAAAGGCTATTTCCCGAACGCGCCCCATGCGGCAATCTATCGGCGGCATGAGCAGTTGATTTTGGACCCTGGCCTCCGACGGTTGGCAGATACCATCATACAGAACTCGCCTTGTCCCACACCAGGACGAGGGATGCCTCTTGGTATAGAGCCAAGCCAGCAGGAAATGGTGGCGCTTCCCAGCAGCATTGATAACTACATCAAGTGTCAGCTTGGTATTCATGTGATGGGACACTATATGGACGATTACTACATTGCATTGCCGGACATCGAAGAACTGAAAAAAGTGGCGCGGGAAATCGTGCGACGCTTTGAGGCTATGGGTATTCGAGTGTCGAAACGGAAATGCAAAATTATTCCCTTTACCAAACCGTTCCGCTTCTGCAAGGTCCGCTTTACCCTGACCGAGAGCGGGGCCGTCAAAAGGAATGGCTGCCGAGATGGGATGAAGCGGAGCCGCCGGAAGCTGAAATTTTTCCAGCGGGAGGTTGCCGCAGGGCGGCGCACCATTGCTGAGGCTGCCGAATATATGCAGTCTCAGCGGGCTTACTACCGCAGTTTCGATGACCACGGACGGCTTCTCCGCCTGGAGAGGCTGGCCTACGCTATTTTCGGAGGTGCTTTATGTTCAAAATCATCAAAGACGGAGCCCTTATTGGCATGACTGAGGCCCCGAATTACATCAAAAAGGCCGCGAATGGCTGCTTCAATCTTTGCCCTGAGCTGGAGGCTCAGGGCATTTCTTTTGCCGGAAATCCATACCACCTGTTGGGGCGGGATGAGCTGGACGGCCTGGAAACGGTAAGTCTGGAGGAGGCAGATACCGGCGTGGAGCTCCAGGCCATGTCTGAAACCGTGGCCTCATCCTCGAAGCTGTCCGGGCAGATGCAGACCGCCGCACGGCTCTATGTTCGGAAAGCTACTGACATCTCTGATGACGATGCGCTCCAGATGCCGGACCTATTTCTTACTTGGGCTGAGGCCCTGGCCGCTGGACGGCAGTTGGAAACCAATACTGTGCTGAACCTGGATGGAACGCTCTATCGGGTGGTCCAGCCAGTTACCCCCCAGGAACACCAGCCCCCTAACGGCGAGGGAATGACGGCTATTTACCGTCCTATCGACCAGACCCACGCTGGAACCCTGGAGGACCCTATCCCCTGGGCCTATGGCATGGACAGTGAGCAGGGGAAGTATTATAGCTATAACGGCAAGGTATACCTATGCAATCTTACCATGCCGGGGTGTATCTATGCGCCGGACACACCTGGACTGTGGCAGTGGTCGGAGGTGACAGAGTAATGGGTAAGTATGTCGCCCGACGGCGGGCAAAGATTAAGGGCCTAAGCGGCCCGGTAAATATCCCTTGGGGGGCCGTCTTGCTGGAGCAAGACGGCCTTCTTTTTTGGAATGGAGCTGCTGTCTGCGGCATTACCAGTCAAAATGCCTACGACTATTTCAGTCGAGACGATGACGGGCAGGGCCGGGCCAGAGGCCAACTTGTCGCGGACATCAAAGCACGGTTGGAACGGCGTGATAAAAACTATCAAGCGCGGTGGGATAAGGTATGGGCTGACCCACTGTGCCAGCGATACCGGCGGCCTGAACACGCTGACTGGTGGGTATGGTCCTATGATTTCTTTAATGCGCCACTCGACGATCTGAAGCATATTGCGGACTTGGTGGGAACGCGAACTTCCAAATAGGAGGGGTTATTATGAGCGATTTTCGGATTATTGACGCCCTGTGTGCCCTAGTGGAAACTCAAAACGCCATTATCAAGGCGCAAAACCTTCGGCTGGGTGAGCTTGGCGAAATCCTGATGGAAGATGAGATAGCGGAGGCAGAAAAGCACTATCAGCAGCTTATTGGCGTCGGGGCTGAAAGGGGGTGATACCAGTGGTTCAAGTTGATATTGGGGAGTTGCTGCTTGCTATCCTCGCTGCGATGGGCATTCCGTCTACCATTATGGGGCTTATTGTCTGGCGGCTCAAGGGTCGCATTGAAAGCCGCGAGACGGAGCAGGACAAAAAGGCTGAGGACCAAAAAGAGCTGTTCCTCCTGATGGTTCAGAGCACCAGGGCCTCTATTGCCCTTGGAGAAGCTACGGCACGGGCCGTCCAGCGTATACCTGACGCTCACTGTAATGGAGATATGAGAGCGGCACTGGACTATGCGACCAATGTAAAGCATAAGCAAAAGGATTTTTTGGACAGGCAGGGCATAAATGCCTTGCTTGATGAATGAAAGGAGCAGGCCCTATTGAACTACGAAGGAAAGCGGGAGAAAAAGCCCGTGCGCCGCCCGTGGGAGTTCAAAAAGAAGCTTGCTGCGTGGGCCGTCCTTATTGCCACGGCCACCGCCGTAGCTTCTTATATCCTCGCCTATCTTGACAAGCAGACCGCGAGCGATGTTACCACCACCATCTTTACCGCCTGCATCGGCTATCTGGTGAGCTATGCGGCGGCATCTACCACCGAAAAAGTCAGCCGAAACCGCCACGGGCTGGATGCTGACGGAAACCCATTCCAAACCAACAACACAGAGGGCGGGTCCGACACCAGCGGACCTACACTCGGATAAAAACAAGGAGGATTTATCATGTACGACATCACCCCTATCATCGAAGCTGTGGCCACTCTGATCGGCGTTATTATCACCTGCGTACTCATCCCGTTTATCAAGTCCAAGACCACGGCGGCCCAGCAGGCCGAAATTAACGGCTGGGTCAAGATTGCCGTTTCTGCTGCTGAACAGATTTACAAGGGCAGCGGCCGCGGAGAAGAAAAGAAGCAGTACGTTATTGCCTGGCTGAAAGAGCGCGGCATCACCGTGGATGAGAATGAGCTTGACGCGCTCATCGAGGCCGCCGTCCATGAGCTGACCCAGGGCATCATCCCCCTGGAGGGCATCGCCATTGAGACTACTACCGAAGTCACGGAGGACAAGGAGGAAACCGATCATGAGTAATAGCTCCCTTGTGACCTATACGAAAATCAGCCCCAACCGGACAAGCCCCCGCAATCATAAAATCGACACCATCAGCATCCATTGTTTCGTCGGCCAAGTGACGGCGAAGAGCGGCTGCAACGCTGGAAACTTCACTCGCTATGACCCGAAAAACGGCTCTTCCTGCAACTACGTCGTGGGGCATGACGGCTCCATCGGACTGTGCGTGGAGGAAAAGGACCGGAGCTGGTGTACCTCCAGCGGGGCCAACGACCACCGCGCCGTCACCATTGAGACGGCCAGCGAGACCAAGAACCCCTACAAGGTCACGTCGGCGGCCTATGCCGCCCTGCTGGACCTGGTGACGGACATTTGCCGCCGGAACGGGGCCAAGAAGCTGCTCTGGTTCGGGGACAAGGCGAAGACCCTTGCCTATACCCCCAAGGCCGGGGAAATGGTGATGACGGTTCATCGCTGGTTTGCGAACAAGGCTTGCCCTGGCGATTACCTCTACAACCTGCATGGCGAGATTGCCGCCGAGGTCACTAAGCGGCTGAGCGGCGGCTCCGGCTCCACCGACCCGGCCCCCGGCGCTTCTGGCGGCGCCCAGACCGCCGTAAACTACACGGTGAAAGTGACCGCGACGAACCTCAATATTCGTTCCGGCCCTGGCACCAACTACGGCAGCAAGGGCGCTATCAAGCCCGGTGTCTATACCATCATTGCGGAGGCCGACGGGACCGGCGCTTCCAAGTGGGGCAAGCTCAAGAGCGGGGCCGGGTGGATTTCCCTTGACTACGCCACCAAGACCGGCTCCACGGCGAGCAAGGCCGTGACAGTAGGCAGCACTGTCACCATCCAGGACGGAGCTGTTTACGGCGGCTTGGCTGCCTCTAGGGGGGCGAAGGTTCCAGACTATATCTCCGGGACAAGTCGCCGGTATACAGTGAAACAGATCGCCACCCATAAGGGGGTACAGGAAGCCTTGCTGGCTGAAATCACTTCATGGGTTGCCCTCGCTTATTTGAACGTGGTATAATCGCCTCAAGAGGGAGCAGCATTCGTTTGGGCATCGTAGGCCGTGGAATTATTTTGGCATTACCGCACATCAAGAACATGGAGACTACGAGGAAACAAGGTCATAATCTGCCCTCAAAAAGACTAATCGACCGCCCAAAAGAAAGAAAAACACCCTACGTCAATCGAGTGGGAATAAATAATCAGTGTTTCCTGAATCCTGAAAAGCGTTGGTAATACAGCGTTTTTCAGGATTTTTCTTTTTTAGTGGCTACAAATTGGCTACATTTGCAGCGATTTTTGTAGCCAGAGGCTCACGGCATAATGCCGTCAAGCTGTCTGGCTACCTCCACCTGCTTGTTGGGGTACAGGTGGCTGTACGTGTCCATCGTGGTCTGCACCTTCTCGTGTCCGAGACGCTCCGCGATCAGCAGCGGGGAGAAGCCCATCTCCACCAACAGGCTGGCGTGGCTGTGTCGAATGTCATGCACCCGGATGCGCTTTACCCCCGATGCCTTGCAGCCATACTCCATTTCGTGGTACAGAAAGCTCTTGGTGTAGGGAAACAGCCGATCATCATTTTGCAGTCCGTAGCAATGGGACATATACTCCTGCAAACAGGTGCAAAGACCGTCGGGAATGGGGATAGTGAGGATGCTTTTCGGTGTTTTCGGAGTGGTGATAATATCCTCTCTGCCGAGGCGCTGATAGCTCTTGTTCACCGTCAGGGTCTTCTTCTCGAAGTCGATGTCCGACGGCGTGAGCGCCAGCAGCTCTCCCTCCCGAATCCCCGTGTAGTACATGGTCATAAATACCGTGTAGCTGGCGGGACGGTCTTTCATGCTCTCGATAAAGGTCTGAAACTCGTCCTTTGTCCAGAACAGCATCTCGTCGGCTTTCTTCTTGCCCATGCTCCCCGCCTTGTGGCAGGGGTTTTCTTTCAAGCCATAGTATTTGACTGCGTAGTTGAAAATCGCCGTGAGCTGGTTGTTGATGCACTTGAGATAGGTCTGGGCGTAAGGCTTGCCGTTTTCATCCCGATAGCTGGTCAGGGAGTTCTGCCATTGGCGCACATGAGTGGGCTTGATCTCGTTCAGCGGGATTTTCTTGAAGAAAGGCGTTACCTTCAGGTCAATCAGCCATTTCTTGCTGGCAACGGTGGAGGGCTTGAGGCGGTGCTCCATATCCTTGACATACAGGGTGATGAAGTCACCGAAGGTCATGCCGAGGCTGCCTGTGGATTGGCTGATAAAGTCCCGTTCCCATTGCAGGGCTTCCTTCTTGGTGGTGAATCCCCGCTTCTTTTTGTGGATGGTCTTGCCCGTCCAGTCCGTCACGCGGATCTGAGACATCCAGCGACCGGTGTCGCCGTCTTTTGTTACTGACATTTTTACCTCCTATTACAATGTATTTACGGTCTAAGGCACGGCAGCCAGCCGTGTCTTTTT
>OAWD01000172.1_pt1 | contig 62722 bp, 55 predicted proteins | sample 1495361 | NCBI WGS metagenome assembly OAWD01 (sample SAMEA2580130, study PRJEB22360) | human gut metagenome | biome: human gut; feature: human-associated habitat; material: faeces | place: Denmark | collected 2008/2010 | reverse complement strand
TACGCACGGTGGTGTGAGAGGTCGGGGATTTATTAAAATCCCCTCCTACTCGATTGCTGGATGGATTTACAAAAATTTTATTAGAAGAATCCATGAGGACGTTGTATAATAAATACGGAAATCTGCTGAAGTTTGTGGAGATCGGGACTTCGGTCTGTGATAGTGCTGTCGTGCTTCTGTGCGGCAGAGTGGTCATACTGTTTTCTATCCGGCGTTTCGCCCGGAATTTCAAAAATGATCTTGACAGCAAAATGAGAATCAGTTACTATTAATATTATAAACGAACGTTTGTTCGTGCGTAAAGGAGATCAAGACATGGCAAATAATGAAGATAAAAAGAAAGCATTGGAGGCTGCAATAGCCAAATTAGAGAAGGATTTTGGAAAAGGGACCGTGATGCGTCTTGGCGATCCGAAGGCGCAGGTTGCAGTGGAGACGGTGCCGACAGGAGCATTGAGTCTGGATATCGCACTGGGACTTGGAGGCGTGCCGAAGGGAAGGATTGTGGAGATCTACGGGCCGGAGTCCAGCGGTAAGACGACGGTGGCGCTGCACATGATCGCAGAGGTTCAGAAGAGAGGCGGCATCGCCGGATTTATTGATGCGGAACATGCATTGGATCCGGTTTACGCGGGCAATATTGGTGTGGATATCGATGAGCTTTATATTTCTCAGCCTGACAGCGGAGACCAGGCACTGGAGATCACAGAGACGATGGTACGCTCCGGAGCGATGGACATCGTCGTGATCGACTCGGTAGCGGCGCTTGTACCAAAGCAGGAGATTGAGGGGGATATGGGGGACAGCCATGTGGGATTACAGGCACGTCTAATGTCCCAGGCACTCAGAAAGCTCACTCCGGTGATCAGTAAGTCTAACTGTGTCGTGATTTTTATCAATCAGCTCCGTGAGAAGGTAGGTGTCATGTTCGGGAATCCGGAGACGACAACAGGTGGACGCGCACTGAAATTTTACTCCTCCATCCGCCTGGATATCCGCCGGACGGAGACGCTCAAGCAGGGCGGAGAGATGGTAGGAAACCACGTCAGAGTCAAAGTTGTGAAGAATAAGATTGCGCCTCCGTTTAAAGAGGCAGAGTTTGATATCATGTTTGGTAAAGGAATTTCCAGGGAGGGCGACGTACTGGATCTTGCGGCGGGACTTGATATCGTCAATAAGAGCGGTGCGTGGTACGCCTATGAGAATAATAAGATCGGTCAGGGCCGGGAGAATGCGAAGAGTTACCTAAAGGAGCATCCGGAGGTGATGGATGAGCTGGAAGCAAAGGTACGCGCCCACTATGGTCTGGATGGAGGAACCGGGAAAACAAAGGAAGAAGCTGAGGGCGCCGGCGAGGCCGGAAACGAAGAGTAAACGATGAGACGAGTCAGAATTGAGCCGGTTACGAAGACCCGGTTTCGGATTTATTTAGATGGACAGTTCGCTTTTGTATTATACAAAAGCGAACTGGTTTCCTGTAAAGTAAAAGACGGGGAGGAGATCTCCGACGAGCAGGTGGAAGTGATTCTCAAAGGGATCATACTAAAGCGTGCCAAGCAGAAAGCGCTTTCTCTTCTTCAGAGTATGGACCGGACGAAAAGCGAGCTGAGGGAACGCCTTTTGCGCCAGGACTTTCCGGAGAAGATAGCAGATGAGGCTGTCCGTTACGTGGAGTCTTTTGGATATGTGGATGACAGAAGATATGTGGAGAGTTTTATTCTTTCCAGGAAAGGACGTAAAAGTAAACGGGAAATTTTTGCCGAACTTTCCAGAAAGCAGGTGGATGAAGCCATTGTGGACGAGATGATGGAGCGCTGCTATGATGCGGAGGATTCCGGGGAAGCGATCCGCCGTTTCCTGAAAAAGAGACATTATGACCCAGAGCAGGCAACCATGGAGGAAAAGCAGAAAGTCTACGCATATCTTGCGAGGAAGGGCTTTTCCTACCGGGAGATCAAAGAGGTAATAGATCTGGCTGCGATGGAAGAATAGATGCCCGTAACAGTTCAGCCGAACAGCGGCTTATCTGAGCTGCTATGGCTGAATTGTTACGGTTTCCACGAAAGAAAAGAGTCGGTGCTTGACATATTTGTTAAAACAGTATAAAATTTAAGTGTTGTAATTGTACAATGAAAATTAAATAAGGAGGTGCTCCTGTGCAAATTTTCTATATTATCGTTGCAGTCGTGATTACGCTTGTCATTACAGCGGCAGTTACTTATTATGTGACGGTTTCCAACTTGAAAAAGAATGCAGAATCCAAGATCGGGAATGCAGAGAGTAAAGCGAGAGAAATCATAGATGATGCACTGAAAAAAGCTGAGACGACGAAAAAGGAAGCCCTTCTGGAAGTGAAAGAGGAATCGATCAAGACCAAAAATGAACTGGAAAAAGAGACGAAAGAACGAAGAGCAGAGCTTCAGCGTTATGAGAAACGCGTCCTGGCAAAGGAAGAAGCGGTGGATAAGCGTTCTGAAGTGGTCGAACACCGGGAGATGAATCTTGCAGCGAAGGAAGAGCAGATCAAGGAGCGTGAAGCGAAGGCAGACGAGTTAAACAGACAAAGAGTACAGGAACTGGAAAGAATCTCAGGACTTACCTCCGAACAGGCAAAAGAATATCTGTTAAAAACTGTTGAAGACGATGTGAAGCATGATTCAGCAAGAATGATCAAAGAGCTGGAAAATCAGGCAAAAGAGGAAGCAGGAAAGAAAGCGAAAGAGTACGTTGTCAATGCGATTCAGCGTTGTGCCGCGGATCATGTGGCAGAGACGACGATCTCCGTAGTCCAGCTTCCAAGTGACGAGATGAAAGGACGTATCATTGGCCGTGAGGGTAGAAATATCCGTACCCTCGAGACATTAACCGGCGTTGAGCTGATTATTGATGATACGCCGGAGGCAGTTGTGCTCTCCGGATTTGATCCGATCCGGCGTGAAGTTGCGAGAATTGCATTGGAAAAGCTGATCGTGGACGGACGGATTCATCCGGCCAGAATCGAAGAGATGGTCGAAAAGGCACAGAAAGAAGTAGAATCCATGATTCGGGAAGAGGGAGAGGCGGCAGCACTGGAAGTCGGCGTACACGGAATTCATCCGGAGCTGATTCGTTTGCTTGGACGTATGAAATTCCGTACAAGCTATGGTCAGAACGCGCTGAAACATTCTATCGAGGTGGCGCAGCTTGCCGGACTTCTGGCAGGAGAGATCGGACTGGACGTCCGGGTGGCAAAGAGAGCCGGACTTCTGCACGACATTGGAAAGTCTATCGATCACGATGTGGAAGGGTCCCATATCCAGATTGGCGTGGATCTGTGCAGAAAGTACAAGGAATCAGCAGTTGTTATCAATGCAGTGGAAGCACATCACGGCGATGTGGAGCCACAGTCACTGATTGCTTGCGCGGTACAGGCAGCCGATACGATTTCGGCGGCAAGACCGGGTGCGCGGCGTGAGACATTGGAAACATATACAAACAGATTAAAACAGTTGGAAGATATCGCAAACCAATTTAAGGGGGTCGATAAGTCTTTTGCTATTCAGGCGGGAAGAGAGATTCGCGTTATGGTAGTTCCAGAACAAATATCAGATGACGATATGGTATTACTGGCAAGGGAGATTTCCAAGCAGATTGAGTTCGAGCTGGAATATCCTGGTCAGATTAAAGTAAATGTAATCCGAGAGTCAAGAGTCACGGATTACGCAAAATAGATATTAGAGTCGATATTGTAAAAGTAGGGATCCCTGATCTACTGCAAAGTAGGTCGGGGATTCTTTTATATCCATCAATCAAAGGAGGAGTCAGGAAAATGAGCGAAAATATTAGACGAGTTGGAAGAGAACTGAAATATAAGGGGGCAATTCTGGATGTATATACAGATCATATGGAGTTTGAAAACGGCAACAAGGCAGAATGGGATTTTATCAAGCACAAAGGGGCGGCGGCTGTTGTGGCAGTGGACAAGGATGGCAGACTGATTATGGTGCGCCAATACCGGAATGCTCTGGATCGGTATACGCTGGAGATTCCGGCAGGTGCGCTTGACTTCCCTGGGGAACCTGGAATCGTCTGTGCCGGAAGAGAATTAGAGGAGGAGACCGGCTTTCGCTGTGAGAAGCTGGATTGGCTCATCAACATTCGCACGACAGTTGCTTTCTGTAATGAAAAGATTGAGGTGTTTGTGGCAAGAGATCTGATCCCGTCCCATCAGAATCTGGATGAGGATGAGTATATTGAGTTGGAACGGTATACAGTAGAGGAACTGAAAGAAAAGATCTTTCAGGGAGAGATCGAGGATTCTAAGACCATCGCCTCTATTCTTGCATATGATGCGAAGTATTGCAGATAGGAGAAGAAATTTTCAAACAAGTTTGAACTCAGATTTTTGTCACTTTGTGCATGGCTCAACTGTAACACAAGATATATTCTCGCAGGGAGATTCAGGAATACAAAATCGGACAGGTGAATATGTATTAGTATCTGTTTATGAGGAGGACAAAGCTTGTGAGAATAGAAAGAGCAAAGCAGTATTTTGCGGTGGCATTCATGGCTGGATTTATAGGGGGGATCCTGTTCGCTAATCTGACGGTGCGGGACTATGTGACGACGTCCGGCATCTATAACCCCTATTTTCTAAAACAGTATGCTCAGTCAGATATCCAGGCGGGAGAGTATATTTTGTATCTGTGCGGAATCCGACTGATTCCTCTTGCGCTGATCGCGCTTTTGGGACAGACCAGGGTGCGGAGAATACTGAGCATCATTGTATTCGCATGGGCAGGGTTTTCTGCTGGGACGATTGTCTGTGCGGGAATTCTGAATATGGGCATCCAGGGGATTGTGTTCTGGGTGATCGCCATGGTTCCTCAGTTTTTATTTTATGCCTTTGCGTATCTGATCGTGCTGTGGTATTTCTTTATTGTTCCTCAGTCCAGGTGGAATTTGGGGAAGACTTTGTTTGTTCTTCTCTTTATGGCGGCAGGGCTGATTACGGAGGCCTATGTGAATCCTATTCTCATGCAGATGTTTCTGGATACATTGTAAGCTGCAAAACGACAGCCTGAGTTTCCATATAAGTGGAACAAGGGCTGTCGTTTTGTGTTTTGGATACTTACGGTGATGAAATTCAGACCGTGCGGACCAGTACTCGTACTGCCGCGGCAAACACAAAGATCTGACTTGCAAGAAGTCCGGTCAGATATCCGCTCATTCCAGTCTGTGGAATCAGGAGAAAGACACCGGCAATCCGGATGCAAAGACCGGTAAAATTAATCAGAAACGCCATGTTCGTATGTCCGAGACCGTTCAGAATACTGATGTAGGTTGAATTTGTGTAGAGAAACGGACAGATAAAAGCGAGAACACGGATGTAGGAAGCCGCCTCCGGGCTGTGGAAGACCGCAGCACCAAGAAAGTCGGCAAAAACCAGAAAACCAAGAGTGCAGAGAAAACCAAGCACGAGGCAGGAACCGCTGACCTTGCGGATGAGCTGACGAAGAGTCCGGTTCTGGCTTGCAGCCTGAATTTCAGCCACAGTAGGGAGCATCATCATGGAAATGGAATTGGTGATGGCGGAAGGGAACAAAATACACGGCATGGCGATACCGTTTAAGATTCCATAGTGGCTGAGGGCTGAGGAACGCGTAAATCCGTAGAGCATCAAGCTTCTTGGAATAGAGACGACTTCCACGCTTTGAAGGAGATTCAGGGAGATCCGGTTGGCTGTGACAGGAACGGCATGTTTCAGAATATCCCGAAGACATTCCAGATAGAGGGAAATCGTACGTCTGGAGAGGGTACTTTTTGTATAAAGTATCCGTCGGACGGCAAAAATGCTGTAAAAGGCTCCTGCGATCTCGCCCAGAACGAGTCCACACACGGCAAGAATAATCCCGGCCGATCCCGTCTCCTTCATGGCGGCGGTGTAGAGCAGATAGACTCCAAGGACACGGGCGCACTGTTCTACAAGCTGTGAGATCCCGGGTATCTTCGTCTGTTTTAATCCCAGAGAATATCCACAGATACAGGAGTGGACACTGGCAAAAGGCAGCGCATAGGACATGACTTTTAATAAAGGCTCACAGCGGCTGTCATTCAAGAGGAACACGGCAATGTCCTGTGCAAAAATCTGGATGCAGACCATGCAGAGCAAAGATAATACAGTAGAAAGAAACAGGGCGGTCTGAAAGGATGCCCTGGAAAGATCAGGCCTTCCAAGGGAAGCATACCGGGCGGTCAGACGGGAGAGTGCAGTCTCTATCCCGGCGGCAGACAAAGAAATACAAAGTGCGTAGGCGGGAAAGATCAGATGGTAGATTCCAATCCCTTCCGTACCAAAGGAGCGGCTCAAGAAGATCCGGAAGAAAAATCCAATGACCCTTGAGATCAGACCGACAAGCGTCAGGACAAAAGCTCCCTTTAAAAATATTTTTTTACGGCTGGAAAGATGCATAAGATACCTGACTTTGTTTTTTACTATGATATTCTTGGATATGGGTTGACAGAACCAGATGGGGGTGCTATTCTACAAAAGGGGAAACCCTAGTAAAAAAGTAGGATTAAATGAGGTGACAACGTGAAATTATCAACAAAAGGAAGATACGGGCTGCGCGCAATGATCGATCTGGCTGAGTTTTCTGAGACAGAACCGGTCTCCATCGGCAGTATTTCACAACGTCAGGGAATTTCAGAAAGATATCTGGAACAGTTGATGGCCAAGCTGAAAAAGGCGGGGCTGGTAGAGAGTATCCGTGGTGCGGGCGGAGGCTATGTCATACATGGAGATTCGGGCAGTATTTCCGTAGGGGACATCCTACGTGCGTTAGAGGGAAGTCTGGAAGCCGTGACGTGTGCGGCGTTCCATGAGGACGAGTCCTGCGAGGCACAGGATATCTGTGCGACCAAGTATGTCTGGAAAAGAATCAATGAGAGTATCCGTACGACAGTGGACGGGATTTATCTGGCGCAGCTTGTGGAAGAGAGCAGAAAGAATAAGGCAAAGTGCCACAGACAGATTTCCCCGGAAGCGCTCTGCGGCGGTTCCAGAAAGGAAACAGGAAAGGAAGAAAACCATGAGTAAACTGATCTATTTAGATAATGCGGCAACGACAAAGACAGCACCGGAAGTGGTGGAGGCGATGCTCCCGTTTTTTACAGAATGTTATGGGAATCCGTCGAGCGTTTACAGTTTTGCGTCCAAGAGTAAGGAAGCGGTGACGAGACAGCGCGAAATCATCGCAGGCGCACTGGGCGCCAAAGCGAACGAGATCTATTTTACTGCAGGCGGCACGGAGAGTGATAACTGGGCAATCAAGGCGACAGCGGAAGCCTATGAGTCCAAAGGAAAACACATTATCACATCCAAAATTGAGCATCATGCGGTTCTGCATACTTGCGAGTACCTGGAGCGCCGTGGATTTGAGGTGACTTACCTGAATGTAGATGAAAATGGGGTGGTGGACTTAGAAGAATTGAAACAGGCTATCCGGCCGGACACGATTCTGATCTCCATCATGTTTGCCAACAATGAGATCGGAACGATGGAACCGGTAAGAGAGATCGGGGAGATTGCAAAGGAACACGGGATTTTATTCCACACCGATGCGGTACAGGCATTTGGCCAGATCCCGATTCAGGTGGATGAGCTGCATATCGACATGTTGAGTGCCAGCGGTCACAAACTCAATGGACCGAAAGGAATCGGATTCCTCTACATCAGAAAGGGGCTGCATCTGAAGAATTTCGTCCATGGCGGAGCGCAGGAGAGAAAGCGCCGTGCCGGTACGGAGAATGTGCCTGGAATCGTGGGTCTCGGAACTGCGGTGGCACGGGCCATCCGTACGATGGAAGAACGGACAAAACTGGAAAAGGAGATCCGAGATTACCTGATTGACCGGGTATTAAAGGAGATTCCTTACACGAAGCTGAACGGCCATCCGACCGACCGGCTTCCAAACAATGCAAATTTCAGTTTCCGGTTTATTGAAGGAGAAGCCATGCTGCTAAGCCTTGATATGGCAGGAATCTGTGGATCGAGCGGGTCTGCCTGCACATCCGGCTCTCTGGATCCGTCCCATGTGCTTCTGGCGATCGGGCTTCCGCATGAGATTGCTCACGGATCCCTGCGGCTGACTCTAAACGAAGAGATTACAAAGGAAGATATCGACTATGTGGTGGAACATCTGAAAGAGATTATCTCAAATCTCAGGGCCATGTCTCCGCTCTACGAAGATTTTATAAAGAAGCAGACAAAATAAAGAAACGGACTTAGGAGGAAATCATCATATGTATTCAGAAAAGGTAATGGATCATTTTCAGCATCCGAGAAATATGGGAGAAATTGAAGGCGCAAGCGGCGTCGGAACGGTTGGAAACGCAAAGTGCGGCGATATCATGCGGATTTATCTGGATATTGACGAGAATCAGATCATTCAGGATGTAAAGTTTAAAACGTTTGGCTGCGGCGCGGCAGTTGCCACAAGCAGTATGGCCACGGAACTGGTAAAGGGAAAGCATATCAAAGAGGCTATGCAGGTGACGAACAAGGCAGTGATGGAGGCGCTTGACGGGCTTCCGCCGGTGAAAGTACATTGTTCTCTTCTGGCGGAGGAGGCGATCCATGCGGCTCTTTGGGATTATGCTCAGAAGAACGGCATCGAGATTGACGGACTGGAGAAACCAAAGTCTGATATCCACGAAGGAGAAGAAGAGGAAGACGAGGAATATTAAAGGAAGGCGGACAGACAAAGAAAGCATGAAGAAAGAGAAAGTAGTCATCGGTATGTCCGGCGGAGTGGATTCTTCCGTGGCGGCGTATCTTCTGAAAGAAGCTGGATACGATGTAACCGGAGTGACGATGATCACCTGCGACGAGGAACAGTGCGGACAGGATCCATCAAGAGACGCAAAAAAGGTAGCGGAAGAAATCGGGATCCCGCACTATACAGTGGACTTTCGGAAGGAATTTAAGGCCAGTGTCATGGACTATTTCTGTGAAGAATATCTGGAAGGGCGTACACCGAATCCATGTGTGGTCTGCAACCGCTTTGTAAAGTGGGAGGCACTCCTAAATTGGGCTGGACAAATCGGCGCGGATAAAATTGCCACCGGGCATTATGCGAATATCATTACTCTTCCGAACGGTCGGTATGCAGTGGCGAATGCTGATGTGTCCAGAAAAGATCAGACGTATGCACTATACAATCTGACTCAGGAACAGCTTTCTCATACCCTGATGCCGATCGGAACGTATGAGAAGGACGAGATTCGCAGGATTGCTCAGAAAGCCGGGATTTCTGTGGCACAGAAAGCGGACAGTCAGGATATTTGCTTTATCCCGGACGGGGATTATGCTTCCTTTATCCGGAATTACACAGGGAATGTACCGGCAGAAGGAAACTTTGTAGACAGACAGGGCAAAATTCTTGGGAGACACAAGGGAATGATTCACTATACGGTAGGACAGAGAAAGGGGCTTGGTATTGCCCTCGGATACCCGGCGTTCGTACTTGAGATTCGGCCAAAGACCAATGAAATAGTACTCGGAAATGACGAGGAATCCCTGACCACAACCGTGCGGGCACATCTGTTAAACGCTATGGGAGTGGAACATTTTGAGGAGATGGAAGGCAGCAGGCTGTTTGCCAAAATTCGCTATAATCATCGGGGCGGATGGTGTTCCTTGAAAGTGACCGGGCCGGATGAGATCACCTGCACCTTTGAAGAACCACAGCGGGCGGTGACGCCGGGGCAGGCCCTTGTCCTCTATGGTGACGGTTATATTCTGGGAGGAGGACGGATCCTTTGATCCGAAAAGGAGAACCATAATGATAAAAGCAGATTACCATATGCACACGTATTTTTCTTCAGACTCTGATACGCCGCCGGAGGCAATGGCGCTTGGAGCAATCAAAAAGGGGCTTCGATGGATTTGTATCACAGATCACCATGACTGGGATTATCCGGAGGATAAAAGTCAGTTTCGTATCGATTTTCCACGGTATCTTCCGGCAATCCGAAAACTGAAAGAAGACTTTCGGGACCGGATCTCCATTCAGATGGGAGTCGAGATCGGATTCCAGAAACATCTAGGGCCATATTATAAGGAACTGGCAGATACCTATCCGTTTGATTTTATAATTGGCAGCACCCATGTGGTGGATGGCAGAGACCCTTATAACGGTGTGCTGTTTGAGAATCAAACGGATGCCAAGGTCTATGAGCAGTCCTTTGAGGAAACGATGGAAAACATTCGGATCATCCGGGACTTTGATGTCCTGGGACACATGGACTATATTGTGCGGTACGGCAGACACCAGGCAAAGGAATATAACTGGAAAAACTGCTCAGATCTGATCGACGAGATTTTGAGATGGCTGATCGAGCACGGGAAAGGCATCGAGATGAACATGGCCGGATTCAAGTATGGGCTTGGTTTCTGCCATCCGTACCCTGAGATCATCCGCAGATACCGGGAACTTGGCGGGGAGATTATCACCGTAGGATCTGATGCGCATCAGCCGGATCACATCGCCTACCAGTATGAGGACGCGGGTCGGATTCTGGAACAGTGTGGTTTCCGGTATTATACGATATTTATAGGCAGAAAGCCAAAATTTTTGAAGATCAATTAAGCTGTCTTGCGATTCAGAACAAAAGACTTTTGAGGTCTAAATCGCAAAAGAGAATTGGGAAAAACTTGGATAAAAATAGAAAAGAGACTTGAATTCTGGTATTTTTTTTAGTACAATCATTATGGTTGATGAATCTTTAACAAGGAGAAATCACCATTGCTGCGTTATGCAGAGGAGAAACTAAATTAAACTTTAGGAGGAATTAATCATGGCAGTAAAAGTAGCGATTAATGGTTTTGGACGTATCGGACGTCTTGCATTCAGACAAATGTTCGGAGCAGAAGGATACGAAGTTGTTGCAATCAACGATCTTACTTCCCCGAAGATGCTTGCTCACTTATTAAAATATGATTCAACACAGGGAAAATACGCATTAGCAGATAAGGTGACAGCAGGCGAAGATTCCATCACAGTTGACGGACAGGAAATCAAAATTTACGCAAAAGCGAACGCCGAAGAGCTTCCATGGGGAGAAATCGGAGTCGACGTTGTTCTGGAATGTACTGGATTCTACACATCCAAAGAGAAAGCTTCTGCACACATCAAAGCAGGCGCAAAGAAAGTCGTTATTTCTGCACCAGCAGGAAATGATCTTCCTACCATCGTTTACAATGTAAACCACAAACAGCTTACAAAAGATGACAACATCATTTCCGCAGCATCCTGTACAACAAACTGCTTAGCACCGATGGCGAAAGCACTCAATGATCTTGCACCGATCAAATCCGGTATCATGTGTACAATCCATGCTTACACAGGAGATCAGATGACTCTTGACGGACCGCAGAGAAAAGGTGATTTAAGAAGATCCCGTGCAGCAGCAGTGAATATCGTACCAAACTCTACAGGAGCAGCAAAAGCCATTGGATTAGTTATTCCTGAATTAAACGGTAAATTAATCGGATCCGCTCAGCGTGTACCAACACCGACAGGATCTACAACAATTTTAACTGCTGTTGTTGAGGGAAATGTTACAAAAGAACAGATCAACGAAGCGATGAAAGCTGCGTCCAACGAATCTTACGGATACAACGAAGATGAAATCGTATCCAGCGATATCATAGGAATGACATATGGTTCCTTATTTGACGCGACACAGACAATGGTTCTGCCATTGGACAACGGAACAACAGAAGTTCAGGTTGTTTCCTGGTATGACAATGAAAACTCTTACACAAGTCAGATGGTAAGAACAATCAAACATTTCGGAACATTATTATAATCTTTCGTTTCCGAATCATAAGTAGGGCGGGAATTCCTGCCGGAATAAGACTCAACGAAGGGTCCGGTCTCAGTGGGGCCGGACCCTTTTTGTCAGAATAAAAGGAGGCACAGACAATGCTTAATAAAAAATCTGTAGACGATATCAATGTAAAAGGGAAAAGAGTTCTTGTAAGATGCGACTTTAACGTGCCGCTGATAGACGGTAAGATCACAGATGAGAACCGTCTTGTAGCAGCGCTTCCGACAATTAAGAAGCTGATTGCTGACGGCGGAAAGGTGATCCTTTGTTCTCACCTTGGAAAACCGAAGGGAGAACCGAAGCCGGAATTATCCTTGGCGCCGGTTGCAGTAAGACTTTCTGAATTATTAGGACAGGAAGTCAAGTTTGCCGCAGATCCGGAAGTGGTTGGGGTAAATGCAAAGGCAGCGGTAGAAGCAATGAATGAAGGAGATGTGGTACTTCTCGAAAATACACGTTACCGTGCGGAAGAGACAAAAAATGAGGATACATTCAGTGCAGAGCTTGCTTCTCTTTGCGACGTATTTGTAAATGATGCCTTTGGAACTGCTCACAGAGCACACTGCTCCAATGTCGGCGTGACAAAATTTGTGGACACTGCCGTAGTCGGATATCTGATGCAGAAAGAGATTGATTTCCTCGGAAATGCAGTAGAGCATCCGGAAAGACCATTCGTAGCTATCCTTGGCGGAGCAAAAGTATCCAGCAAGATTTCTGTGATTGAGAGACTTCTTGACAAGGTAGACACCCTTATTATCGGCGGTGGTATGGCTTATACATTTTCTAAAGCGCAGGGAGGAAAGATTGGTACTTCTCTTTGTGAGGACGACTATCTGGATTACGCATTAAATATGGTCAAAAAGGCAGAAGAAAAGGGTGTGAAACTTCTTCTTCCAGTTGATAATATCATCGGAGATCAGTTTTCCAACGATGCCAATACCCAGACTGTAGCGGCAGGAGAGATTCCGGACGGATGGGAAGGAATGGACATCGGACCAAAGACAGAAGAAATTTTTTCTGCAGCCGTCAAAGATGCAAAGACAGTTGTATGGAACGGACCGATGGGATGTTTTGAAATGCCGAAGTTCGCTCACGGAACAAAAGCAGTTGCAGAAGCACTTGCAAATACAGATGCCGTAACGATTATCGGTGGCGGAGACTCCGCGGCGGCTGTCAATCAGCTTGGTTACGGAGATAAAATGACACACATCTCCACAGGCGGCGGCGCATCCTTAGAATTCCTGGAAGGAAAAGAATTACCGGGCGTAGCCGCAGCTAACGATAAGTAAACACTTAGCGAAAGCAAGCACGAAAGTGCGCCGCTTAAGGTTAGTGTTTACTTAGTCCGCCGAAGTTGCCGAAGTTATGCATGAGGCGTACGGAGGCGGACAAACCAAAGAAAAGCGAAAGCGGACACTTAGCGAAAGCAAGCACGAAAGTGCGCCGCTTGGAGCGGGTGGATAATGAAGAAAAGAGGGTTTTTAACATGGCAAGAAAGAAAATTATTGCTGGAAACTGGAAAATGAATATGACACCATCTCAGGCTGTTGCTCTTGTAAATGAGTTAAAGCCGCTGGTGGAAACAGAGGAAGCAGATGTTGTATTCTGTGTTCCGGCTATCGATATTATCCCGGCTATGGAGGCTGCAAAGGGCAGCAACATCGTAATCGGAGCAGAAAATATGTACTATGAGGAAAAGGGAGCATATACAGGAGAAATCGCTCCGGACATGCTGACAGACGCTGGCGTCAAATATGTGATCATCGGACATTCCGAGAGAAGAGAATACTTCAAAGAGACGGACGAGGACGTCAACAAGAAAGTATTAAAGGCGTTTGAGCATGATATTACACCGATCATCTGCTGCGGAGAGACTCTTGCACAAAGAGAACAGGGTGTGACAATGGATTTCGTACGGATGCAGATCAAAATTGCATTCCAGAATGTAACGGCAGACCAGGCAAAGACAGCGGTAATCGCATATGAACCGATCTGGGCGATCGGAACCGGAAAGACAGCAACAACAGAGCAGGCACAGGAGGTTTGTGCAGGTATCCGGGCATGTATCGGAGAAATTTATGACGACGCGACAGCTCAGGCAATCCGTATCCAGTATGGCGGCTCTGTAAATCCTGCCACGGCACCGGAATTATTCGCACAGCCGGATATTGATGGCGGACTGGTTGGAGGAGCTTCTCTGAAACCGGATTTCGGTAAAATCGTAAACTGGAAATAAGACAGACTGCCCTGCGGATTTGTTTCCGCAGGGTTTGCTCGTCCCTGAGATGACTAGTGTAGTGGTTTTTCCCGGAAGTGTAAGTAACAGTTCAGCCATGACAGCTCGGATTAGCCGCTATGCGGCTTTATCGCCACTTGCGTGGCGAAATTCTCGCTGATGGCAGAGCGCCATATACAAAGCACACAAAAAATCTTTGTTTTCAAACAAGTTTGAACTCAGATTTTTGTGACTTTGTGCATGGCTGAACTGTTACGGAAATATTGCAAAATATGACTGGGGATAGTACAATAAAAGGGTCGGATGATGACGGGTAAAGCCGGAATCGGGGAAGGGAAAGTAAGATGGTAACGATTAAAGATATTGCACAGGCGGCTAACGTTAGCGCTATGACCGTCTCCAACGTCATACATGGGAGGACGAAAAAGGTTTCCAAGGAGACAAAGGAAAGGATCGAACAGATCATGGAGGAGATGCAGTATGTCCCAAATATGGGAGCTCGGATGCTCGTCCAGAACGAGTCGAGGATTATCGGGGTGATTTCCAACTTTCTGTCGGATACAGAGCATGAGACACTGTATCATCCGCTTGCCGCGGAAATGATCGGTGAGATTGAGAAGGAAGTACGTGCAAGGGGATATTATTTGATGCTGTACTCGGCCTCTACGGAGAAGGAGATCCGGGATCTGATCCATACGTGGAAGGTGGACGGACTGCTGACGATTGGGATTCCGACGGAGATCTGCCGCAAACTTGGCCAGGAGATTAAGATGCCGGCTGTATTTACGGACTGCTATTTCCGGGATGATGAGAGATACAGAAATGTAGGGACTGAGGATGAAGAAGGCGCTTATCTGGCAGCATCCTATCTGATTGAAAAGGGACACCGTAGGATTGCCTTTGTCACGGATGGCCCGTATGACGAGAACGAACGGCCGATGGACGGGGCGGAAAGAAAGCTAAAGGGTTATCAAAGGGCGCTTCGGGAGTCACACCTGTCGTTCGACGAGGAGCACGTATACAGGGGCAGTATGCAGGCGGAAAAGCAGCTTACCATGATGCAGTCCCTCATTGGTCATATCTTTGATTATACGGCAGTGATATTCAGCAGGGATTCGTATGCTTTGGAGGCAATGGATTATTTCCGCCATCACGGCGTCTGGATTCCGAAGGACATTTCCGTGATCGGGTTTGACGATCTTACGATGTCAAGACTTGCCTATCCTAGACTTACAACGATCCGGCAGGGAGCCGGCGAAAAGGGACGAGAGGCCGCCAAGCTTTTGTTTCAGGCACTGGAAGAAAAGGAAGAAAAGAAGGTAGAGATCAGAATTCCGGTTCGGCTCATGGAGCGAGAGACAGTAAAGGAACTCTATGTATAAAGCCCAGTCGGGATGAGATTTGCCTGTACCCCCTGACGGGGACAGATTTCCTGCGCTTGAAAGAAAAGGGGAGAGCATGTAAAATTGGAAGATAGAAATAAAGGAGAGAAAACAATGAGTAAGAAACCAACAGTACTGATGATCCTGGATGGTTACGGATTGAGTGATAAAATGAACGGAAATGCGGTTGCGGAGGCCAATACTCCTGTTATGGATCAATTAATGGCAGAGTATCCGTTTGTTCGGGGAAACGCAAGCGGTATGGCCGTAGGGCTTCCGGAAGGACAGATGGGGAATTCCGAAGTCGGACATTTGAATATGGGAGCCGGCAGGATTGTTTACCAGGATCTCACCAAGATCACGAAGGCTATCCAGGACGGAGATTTCTTTGAGAATGAAGCGCTGCTTGCAGCCTGTGCCAATGTAAAAGCGCATGACAGTGCCCTGCACCTGTACGGTCTGGTATCAGACGGTGGTGTACACAGCCATAATACGCATATTTACGGACTTCTGGAACTGGCAAAGCGTCAGGGTATCTCCAAAGTCTATGTACACTGTTTCCTGGACGGACGTGACACTCCACCGGAATCCGGAAAGGATTATGTGCAGGAACTTTCCGATAAGATGAAAGAGATCGGCATTGGTGAGATTGCGTCTGTCATGGGACGTTATTATGTGATGGATAGAGATAACCGCTGGGATCGTGTGGAGCTTGCTTATAAGGCGCTTGTATATGGAGAGGGTAACCAGGCCAAGGACGCTGTGGAGGCGATTCAGAATTCCTATGACGATGGAAAATCGGATGAATTTGTTGTTCCGGCAGTCATCACAAAAGGAGGAAAACCGGTTGCGACCATTCAGGAGAACGACTCCATCATCTTCTTTAATTTCCGCCCGGATCGTGCAAGGGAGATTACAAGAGTATTCTGTGCCGACGAGTTTGATGGATTTGACAGAGGAGAACGTGTCCGTACGACGTATGTCTGCTTTACAGAGTATGACGTTACCATCCCGAACAAGATGGTTGCGTTCCATAAGACAGAGATTACAAATACATTCGGAGAATATCTTGCCAAAAACCATATGAGGCAGGCAAGAATTGCGGAGACAGAAAAATACGCACATGTAACTTTCTTCTTCAACGGTGGGGTAGAAGAGCCAAACGAGGGAGAAGACCGAATCCTTGTAAAATCTCCGAAGGTAGCAACTTATGATCTGAAGCCGGAAATGAGCGCCTACGAAGTTTGTGACAAGTTGGTAGAAGCGATCAGATCTTTGAAATACGACGTCATCATTATCAACTTCGCAAACCCGGATATGGTTGGGCATACCGGAGTGGAGGCTGCGGCGGTGAAAGCTATTGAGGCTGTGGATGAATGTGTCGGGCGGACTGTGGATGCCATCAAAGAGGTGGATGGACAGATGTTTATCTGTGCGGATCATGGAAACGCAGAGCAGCTCATTGATGAGACGACAGGAGAGCCATTTACCGCACATACAACGAATCAGGTACCATTTATCATCGTCAATGCAGATCCATCCTATGGATTACGGGAAGGCGGATGCCTAGCGGATATCGCACCGACTCTCATTGAGATGATGGGAATGAAAAAGCCGGAAGAGATGACAGGCTCCTCTCTGCTGATTAAAAAATAAGATCAAGATAAAAGAAAATAAGGAAGAACCGAAGCGGAAAGCCAGAGCGGCATACTCCCTTCGGTTCTTTTTTGTCAGAATCAAAGGACGTGTGCCAATGTGTCCGAAGGCATCTTGAAAGGAAACATAATGAATAAATTTTAAAATAAAAATTCATTTTAGATATGCAGATTTGCGAAAAATTGAAAAAATAGCAAGAAAATTGCAATAAAGTCTTGACGGATAGTCAAAACATAGATAGAATAATATTCAGTGAAAAAGAGGAAGGGCGGTAGAACCATGACAGCGTATAAAGATCTGAGTAAAGACGAGCTGAAGGCTTTGAAAAAAGAGTTGACCAGGAAATTTGAAGAGGTAAAGGCGAAGGGACTGAAACTTGATATGTCCCGCGGCAAGCCTTCTACAGAGCAGCTCAATCTTTCGATGGGAATGATGGATGTTCTGACAAGCAGTTCTGATCTGGTTTGTGAGGAAGGTGTAGACTGCAGGAACTACGGAGTACTAGATGGAATCCGGGAAGCAAAGCAGCTTCTGGCGGATATGATGGAAGTACCAAAGGACAATATCGTAATTTTCGGAAATTCCAGTCTGAATGTCATGTATGATACCGTTGCACGTTCGATGATTCATGGTGTGATGGGAAGTACACCGTGGTGCAAGCTTGATAAAGTGAAGTTCTTATGTCCGGTACCGGGATATGACCGCCATTTCGCGATTACAGAGCATTTTGGCATCGAGATGATCAATGTTCCGATGACCCCTACGGGTCCGGATATGGATATGGTAGAGAAGCTTGTAAGCTCAGATCCGGCCATCAAGGGAATCTGGTGCGTGCCGAAGTATTCCAATCCGCAGGGGATCACCTACTCGGATGAAACGGTTCACCGCTTTGCAAAATTGAATCCAGCAGCAGAGGATTTTCGGATCTACTGGGATAATGCCTATGGAATTCATCACCTCTACGAGGATAAACAGGACTATTTGATCGAGATTTTGATGGAGTGTAAGAAAGAAGGACACCCGGATATGGTGTATAAGTTTTCTTCTACCTCCAAGATCAGTTTCCCGGGATCCGGGATTGCGGCGATTGCGGCATCCGATGCCAATCTGGCAGAGATCCGCGAGCAGATGAAGATCCAGACGATTGGGCATGATAAGCTCAATCAGCTCCGACATGCGAGATATTTCAAAAATATTCACGGCATGGTTGAGCATATGAAGAAACATGCGGCAAGTATGAGACCGAAGTTTGATACGGTACTGGCATCTTTGGAAAAAGAGCTGGGCGGTCTTGAAATCGGAAGCTGGCTTGCTCCAAGAGGAGGATACTTTATCTCCTTTGATTCTTTGGACGGATGCGCTAAGGCTATTGTGGCAAAGGCAAAAGAGGCAGGACTCATTATGACAAACGCCGGAGCGACGTATCCGTATGGCAAAGACCCGCATGACAGTAATATTCGTATTGCGCCATCTTATCCGACTCTGGATGAGATCAAGCGGGCTATGGAAGTCTTTACACTGAGCGTTAAACTTGTCAGTGTAGAGAAGCTCCTTGCACAAGTAAAATAATTTACGCCCCTTCTTTAAAATTTATATATGCCCTATATGAAATGCTGTATGCGGATACGTCGTATCTCGCATACAGCATTTTGCGTCTAAGAGAAAGAGACGATGACTGGAAAGTAAAAAGACCGCCGGACGTATCGATGGAGGATACGGATCTCGAACGGTCTTTTGCTTTTATAAACAAATCCCTATTTCTGTCATATGGACGCCTGGATATCTTTTTCCAGATTTTTGTTTGCCGTGGAGAGCATCAGCTTGATTCGGTTAAGCTGGTTGACCTCGCTGGCACCTGGATCATAGTCGATAGCTACGATATTGGATTCCGGATGAAGTCGCCTGAGTTCCTTAATGACTCCCTTTCCGACTACATGATTCGGCAGACAGGCAAACGGCTGGGTGCAGACGATGTTCCTGGCTCCATTCTCAATGAGTTCCAGCATCTCCCCGGTTAAGAACCAGCCTTCACCGGTCTGGTTACCAAGAGAGACGATTTCGCTTGCCATGGAGGCAAGGTGCTCAATTCTGGACGGCGGGGTGAAACGTTTACTTTTTTTGTAAGCGTCCACAGCCGGTTTCCGGAACCATTCCAGAACGCTGATTCCAAGATTGGCAAGCCGAGCGGAGGACTTCTTCATTCCCAGATGAGTATGCTTAAAGTTCGTATTGTAGAAGCAGTACAGTAAAAAGTCCGCCAGATCTGGAACAACAGCCTCAGCGCCTTCATGTTCCAGAAGATCCACCAGATAATTGTTGGCCGCCGGAAGGAATTTGACAAGGATCTCTCCAACAACACCGACACGTGGTTTCTTCTCGTCCGTAATCGGAAGCGTGTCGAAATCGTGAATGATCTGCCGGCAAAGCTGTTTGAAGCGGCGTCTGGAAGGGTAGCCTTCGGAGACAAATTTCCGGCAGACAAAAGCCCATTTCTCATAGAGAGCATTGGCAGAGCCTTTTTCGGCTTCATACGGACGGATACGATACAGACATCTCATAAAGACGTCACCGAGCAATGCCGCATAGATACCGCGCAGCGCCAGCATCGGTGTAATCTTAAATCCTGGATTCTTTTCCAATCCGCTTAAGTTGATGGAGATGACCGGGATGTGCTCATACCCGGCTTTTTTCAAAGCACGGCGGATAAATCCGATATAGTTGGACGCACGGCAGCCGCCTCCGGTCTGGGAGATAATCACTGCCAGATGGTCTGTATCATATTTTCCGGAGAGAATCGCGTCCATGATCTGCCCGACGACCATCAGGGATGGATAGCAGGCGTCGTTGTTGACATATTTCAGTCCTACATTGACTGCGTCTTTATTATCATTTGGAAGAACTTCAATCTTATAGCCGGATGCGCGGAAGGCCGGTTCAATCAGGTCGAAGTGAATCGGCGACATCTGCGGGCAGAGGATCGTATACTTCTTCTTCATCTCTTTCGTAAACGGTACTTTCCGGATCGCGGCGCTGTGAACTTCCCGTTTTTCCTTCTTGGCGTCCCGGACACGGATCGCAGCCAGAAGAGAACGAATCCGGATTCTTGCCGCTCCCAGGTTGTTGACCTCGTCAATTTTCAGTGAGGTATAGATCTTTCCGGAACCGGTGAGAATGTCGGATACCTCATCTGTAGTAACGGCATCTAGCCCGCAGCCGAAGGAATTAAGCTGGATCAGATCCAGGTTTTCCGTCGTCTTGACATAGTTTGCCGCCGCATAGAGACGGGAGTGGTACATCCACTGATCCATGACATTTAACGGACGTTCCACCGGATTTAAGTGGGAGATGGAATCTTCCGTCAGGACCGCGATTCCGTAAGAAGTAATAAGCTCCGGAATTCCGTGGTTGACCTCAGGGTCATAGTGGTATGGCCGTCCTGCCAGGACAATACCGTGGCGTCCGGTTTGATCCAGGTAAGCAAGGGTTTCCTCCCCTTTTTTTCGAATATCCTCCCTGCAGGTTTCCAGCTCTGCCCAGCCTTTGTGGGCGGCGTCCCGGATTTTTTCCTCCGGAATCTGGAATTTCTCCCGGAAGATTTCCACCAGGCGGTCTGCCATGATTTCTTCTGTTGTCAGGGCAAGAAACGGATTCATAAAATCGACATGCCCCTGGACGATCTCGTCCATATTGTTATTGATATTTTCCGCGTAGGAGGTGACAATCGGGCAGTTGTAATGATTGTTGGCATCCGGAAATTCATTTCTCTCGTACGGAATACAAGGATAGAAAATCCGGTCCACATTCTGCCGGATCAGCCATTCCACATGGCCGTGCGCTAGCTTTGCGGGGTAGCACTCGGACTCACTCGGAATGGATTCGATGCCCATCTCATAGATTTTTCGGGAAGAAGCAGGAGAGAGGACAACGGAAAATCCAAGCTCAGTGAAGAAAGTAAACCACAATGGATAATCCTCGTACATATTCAGTACACGAGGAAGGCCAATCGTTCCGTAAGGCGCATCCTCTTTGGCCAATGGTTTGTAGCCGAAGTAGCGTTCATTCTTATACGCAAATAAGTTTGGAATATCCGTATTTGTTTTTTCTTTTCCCAGACCTCGTTCACAGCGGTTTCCAGTGATAAAGCGTCTGCCGCCGGTAAACTTGTTGATGGTCAGACGACAGTGGTTGGCACATCTCTGGCATTTTGCCATGGAAGTGTCGTAGGTCAGGTTTTCAATGTCCTTGATAGAGAGCATGGTCGTCTCTTTACAGTCGTATGTATGATACCGCTCCCTGGCGATCAGAGCAGCGCCAAAAGCACCCATGATACCGGCGATATCCGGGCGGACTGCCTCACATCCTGCGATTTTTTCAAAACTTCTGAGGACCGCGTTGTTATAGAAGGTACCACCCTGCACGACGATATTCTTTCCAAGCTCCGAAGCGTCCGATACCTTGATTACCTTAAACAGGGCATTCTTGATAACAGAATAGGCAAGTCCGGCGGAAATATCCGCAACGGAAGCCCCCTCTTTCTGAGCCTGCTTCACCTTGGAGTTCATAAATACCGTACATCGGGTACCAAGGTCAATTGGATGTCTTGCATAAAGTGCTTCATCCGCAAAGTCTTCTACGGAATAATTCAGCGACTTGGCAAAGGTTTCTATGAAAGAACCACATCCGGAGGAACATGCCTCATTGAGCTGTACAGAGTCAACTGTATGATTCTTAATCTTGATACATTTCATATCCTGGCCGCCGATATCGAGGATACAGTCCACATCCGGCTCGAAGAAGGAAGCGGCATAGTAGTGGGATACGGTCTCTACTTCGCCCTCGTCCAGAAGAAAGGCAGCCTTCATCAGAGCCTCTCCGTATCCGGTGGAGCAGGAGTAAGCGATCCGTGCGCCCTCCGGCAGCTTGGAATAAATATCCTTAAGTGCTGTGATCGTAGTGGCAAGCGGGTCTCCGTCGTTTCCATGGTAGAAGGAATAAAGAAGTGTTCCGTCTTCGCCGACCAGAGCAGCCTTTGTAGTGGTAGAACCGGCATCGATGCCCAAGTAGACATTTCCCTGATAACTTGCCAGATCCTTCACAGGAACCTGGTGTTTGTCATGGCGGTCTTTAAACTCCCGGAAATCATCCTCGGAAGAGAAAAGCGGCTCCAGACGCTCTACCTCAAAATCCATCTGGATATGATCCGCCAGACGTTGTTGCAGCTCAATGATCGGGATATCCAGATCTTTTTTCGAGTTCAGCGCAGATCCCACCGCCGCAAAGAGGTGGGAGTTTTTCGGCGCAATCGTATGCTCGTCGTCCAGATTCAGAGTCCGGATAAAGGCTTCCCGGAGCTCAGAAAGGAAATGAAGCGGACCGCCCAGAAATGCGACGTGCCCCCGGATCGGCTTTCCACATGCCAGTCCACTGATGGTCTGATTGACCACCGCCTGGAAAATGGAAGCAGCCAGGTCTTCTTTCGCGGCTCCATCGTTGATGAGAGGCTGAATGTCTGTCTTGGCGAACACACCGCAGCGTGCGGCAATATCATATAAAGCAGTATAATTCTTTGCATATTCATTCAGGCCCGTGGCGTCTGTCTGCAGCAAAGAGGCCATTTGGTCGATAAAGGAACCGGTACCTCCGGCGCAGATTCCGTTCATTCTTTGCTCCACGTTTCCATTTTCAAAATAGATAATCTTCGCGTCCTCGCCTCCGAGCTCGATGGCAACATCGGTCTGCGGTGCATAATCCTGTAAAGCCGTGGATACGGCGATAACTTCCTGGACAAACGGAACACCAAGATGCTTTGCAAGAGTCAGCCCGCCGCTTCCGGTGATTACCGGGGAGGCGTGGATCGCCCCGAGCTGGTGGACGGCTCTTCCAAGCAAATCAGAAAGGGTTTCCTGAATGTTTGCGAAATGTCGTTCGTAATCTGAGAATAACAGCTCATTTTTCTCGTCAAGTACTGCGATCTTGACGGTCGTAGAGCCAATGTCAATTCCCAGAGTGAATAAATCCCTTTGGCTCATATTACGTTACTCCTTTTCTATTTTGTACCTGTAGATGTATTTCTTCTTATGATTAATATATTTTTGCAACATCGATTATTATACGACAAAAAGAAGCAAGATACAATAAAATCTTCCTAAGGAAAAATGAATTTCTTGTAAAGTCTTCTGAGCTAATTGACAAAAAAACATTCAGAAGCTACAATGGGAATCGAGTATGAAAGGAGAGAAAAAATGAATTGGATTTCACGTTTAGAGCGTAGATTCGGCAGATTCGCAATCCCTAATCTGATGTATGTGATCATCATTTTGTATGCGGTCGGCTTTTTGCTGAACATTCTCAATCCCTATTTTTATATCCAGTATTTGTCATTGAATGTTTCGGAGATTCTGCATGGACAGATTTGGAGGATTGTTACCTTTTTGATCCAGCCGCCGTCGGACAATGCGATATTTTTGCTGATTGCACTTTACTTTTACTATATGATCGGGAACGCACTGGAGCAGACGTGGGGATCGTTCCGCTTTAACCTGTATTTTTTTACGGGTGTGCTGTTTCACGTGATTGCGGCATTCCTTATTTATCTGTTTACAGGACAGGTTTATCTGCTAGGGACGACGTATCTGAACCTGTCTTTGTTTTTTGCTTTTGCAGCGGTTTATCCGGATATGGAGTTCCTTTTGTTTTATCTTATTCCGGTGAAGGCAAAGTGGCTGGCATGGTTTGATGGGGTATTCTTCGTCTGGACCGTTGTTCAGGCGTTTCTCCCGTCATACGGGGGAACATATTCCAGCTACCGGGCGAGCGCTTTTGCGGCGGTTGTATCGCTTCTGAATTTTTTGATTTTCTATTTTTCGACGAGAAATTACGCAAAGATTTCTCCGAAGCAGCAGAAGAGAAGGCGGGAGTTCAAAAAGCAGATGCAAAGAAGAGAGCCAAATCACTACAGTGCACAGCCGGACGGACGGGTGCCGAGACACCGTTGTGCTGTATGCGGCAGGACCGAGCTGGATCACCCGGAACTGGAATTCAGATATTGTTCCAAATGCAACGGAAACTATGAGTATTGTCAGGATCACCTATTTACACACGAACATGTAAAATAGAAACACGCAGCTGAGTTTACGACCAGAAAGGAATGGAAGAGATGAAGAAGACGAAGATTGTATGTACCATGGGGCCAAATGCCAACGACGAGGGGCTGATGCGGAATCTCGTGAAAAACGGGATGAATATCGCCAGATTCAACTTTTCACACGGAGATTATGAGGAACATAAGTATCGCATGGATATGCTGAAGAAGATCCGGGAGGAGGAAAAGATTCCGGTTGCGATTCTTCTGGATACAAAGGGACCGGAGATCCGCACCGGTGTATTAAAAGACGGTAAGAAAGTCATGCTGGAAGCAGGGCAAGAGTTTACCCTGACGTCTGAGGAAATCATAGGGGATCAGAAACGGGTTTCTATCACATATAAGGGTCTGACAGAAGATGTCATGCCGGGACGTAAGATTCTGATTGATGATGGATTGATCGAACTGGAAGTTCTGAGAATTGAGAACCATGATATTGTCTGCCGGATCATCAATGGCGGAGAGCTCGGTGAAAAGAAGGGGATCAATGTGCCGAATGTACCGGTACGTCTTCCCGCGATTACAGATAAGGATCGAGAAGATATCAAGTTCGGCGTCACTCAGGGGATTGACTTCATTGCAGCATCCTTTGTGCGGAATGCAGAGTGTATCATTGAGATCCGAAGCTGGTTAAGAGAATGTAATGCTCCGTACATCCCGATCATTGCCAAGATCGAAAACGCGGAGGGAATCCGTAACATTGATGAGATTATCCGAAGCGCAGATGGTATTATGGTAGCAAGAGGAGATATGGGCGTGGAGATTCCTGCTCAGGAAGTGCCGTATATTCAGAAAGAAATCATAAAGAAATGTAACGATAACTTTAAGCCGGTCATTACAGCAACGCAGATGCTGGATTCCATGATTCGTAATCCGCGTCCGACTCGTGCGGAGGTAACGGACGTAGCCAATGCGGTTTATGACGGGACAGACGCTGTTATGCTTTCCGGAGAGACGGCACAGGGAAAATATCCATTGGAGGCACTTCAGATGATGGTGCAGATTGTGGAGAATACAGAAAGCCATCTGGATTATGAAGTCCTTCTGAAAAAAGCGCAGCAGCATAGAAAACAGAGTATTTCCAGTGCGATTGGGTTTTCCACTGTGGCAACGGCGGACAATCTGAATGCAAAGTGTATTGTGGCCCCAACGATGTCTGGAGCGACAGCAAAAGTTGTATCCAAGTTTAAACCAAGGGCGGACGTGATTGGCGTCAGTCCGGATGAGTCGACGCTCCGCAGGATGCAGATTTATTGGGGAGTACGGCCGCTGAAATCGATTCCCCTTCGTTCTACGGAAGACGTTTGTGAGAATGCCCTGGAGATGGTGAAGGCGAAGCAGTTCGTAGAGCCAGGAGATGTTGTTGTTTTGACAGCCGGACTTCCGGCGCCAATGGGAACTTATTCCTACTCCGGTAACGGTGGGAGCAATATGATGCGGATTGCGGTAATTGAATAAGAAACTGAATCAGGACGGATCGGACAGATCCGTCCTGATTTATACTTGACTTTCTAAGGAGAACCAATTATAGTAGTACTATAAAGAGCTACTAAGGAGAGAAAATGGGCAAAGAACAATTTAAGGAACATTTGATGAAATTTGATTTGACAAGACAGGAAGCCGCAGTCTATGAGAGTCTTCTGGAGAATGGAAAGCTGACCGGATATGAGGCCGCCAAGCTGACCGGGATTTCCCGTTCGAATGTCTATGTGGCGCTTGCGTCCCTGTGTGAAAAGGGAGCGGCCTATCTGGAGGCGAGTGAGAATGGAAAGCGTTATCTTTCTGTGCCGGTACAGGAGTTTTGCGAGGACAAGATTGACCAGTTGAAAAAAGAAGAGGACTGGCTTGTAATGCATGCACCGGTTCAGAAAGAAGAAGAGGAAGGTTATATTACGATTTCCGGGCAGGAGACCATTGAGGCGAAAGCAAGAGCTCTTCTGAAACGGGCAAAAGAGAGGGTGTATCTGTCTTCTGGACAGGCTTTTCTGGAGGCAGTTCTGCCGGAGCTTACCGAGTTTGCCGGAGATGGAAAAAAGGTCGTCATTATTACGGACTGGGAAGCGTATGCCGGCCCTGGGAAGGTATATTACACTGCGGACAGGAAAGGACAGATGGGAATGATTGTAGATTCCTCCTTTATTCTGAGCGGCGAATATAGAAATCAGGATCGCAATACCTGTCTGTATACAAGCCAGCGCAACTTTGTGGAGATCTTTAAAGAGGCGATGGCGAACGAGATAAAAGTAATTGAGCTTACGAAAGGAGAAACCAACTGATGGAAAAGAAACCATTTGTTTCCAAGGAAAAACTGGAAGAGATCATAAAGGAGTTCCCGACGCCATTTCATCTGTACGATGAGAAAGGGATTCGTAAGAATGCAAAAGCACTGAAAGAAGCGTTTGCATGGAACCCAGGCTATAAAGAATATTTTGCGGTGAAAGCGACGCCGAATCCGTTTCTCATTCAGATTCTTAAGGAGTACGGCTGCGGCTGCGACTGTTCTTCCTTTACGGAATTAATGCTTTCTGACGCGATCGGTATGAAAGGAGAGGATATTATGTTTTCCTCTAACGACACGCCGGCAGAAGAGTTCCGTCTTGCGGACCGTCTGGGAGCAATTATCAACCTGGATGATATTACCCATATTGAATTTTTGGAGAAAGCCATCGGCCATATTCCGGAGACGATCAGTTGTCGTTACAATCCGGGCGGAGTGTTCAAGATTACCAATGATATTATGGATCATCCGGGAGACGCCAAATACGGGATGACAACGGAGCAGATCACGGACGCTTTCCGTATTCTGAAGGAAAAAGGAGCAAAAGAGTTTGGAATTCATGCGTTTCTGGCAAGCAATACCGTGACGAACGAATACTATCCGATGTTGGCAGAAGTCCTTTTTCAGACAGCGGTCCGTTTAAAGGAAGAGACCGGAGTGCATATCAAGTTCATCAATCTGTCCGGTGGAATCGGAATTCCTTACCATCCGGATCAGGAGCCAAATGATATCCGTGTGATTGGGGAAGGCGTAAGAAAAGCATACGAATCCATCCTTGTTCCGGCCGGAATGGGAGATGTGGCGATTTACACCGAGCTTGGAAGATTCATGCTTGCACCGTACGGATGTCTGGTGACAAAAGCGATCCATGAAAAGCATACCCATAAGGAGTACATTGGTGTAGATTCCTGTGCGGTCAATCTGATGCGTCCGGCCATGTATGGTGCTTATCATCATATCACTGTGATGGGAAAAGAGCACGCTCCGTGCGATCATAAATATGACATTACAGGTTCCCTTTGCGAAAACAATGACAAGTTTGCAATCGATCGGATGCTTCCACAGATTGATATGGGAGACCTGCTCGTGATCCATGATACCGGAGCTCATGGATACTCCATGGGTTACAACTATAATGGCAAGTTGAAATCCGCTGAAGTTCTGCTAAAAGAAGATGGAAGTGCCAAGCTGATCCGCCGTGCGGAGACGCCGGCAGACTACTTTGCGACGTTTGACTGCTTTGATATTGGAAAAGAGCTGATCGCAGAGTCAAATAAAATTTGGAAATAAATGTGAAAATAATTTCTTGCAATCAAAGAAAAGTTATGCTATAATAATTTTCGGCTTCAATAGCCGAGAAAAGCCGGCGTGTCGGAATGGCAGACGAGGCAGACTCAAAATCTGTTGTGGGCAACCACGTGCGGGTTCAAGTCCCGCCGCCGGCACCAGATAATGATAATCCGAACCCGGTTCCAATCGGGGCGGCTTCGGATTTTTAGTATATTTTGAGTGCTAAAGCAAAAACGGTGGTATCGTGAGTGATACCGCCGTTTTTGTCATAATGACTTTGACGACGGTCAGAAAGGCGTTTTTTGGTTCTGGGAGAGTAATACCATATACCACGGAATCTTGTAAGAATTGCATTTTGATAATTGCGTTTTTGCAATTATTCTGTATAATGGAGATATGCGAAGAAAGTGCGTGTCTATGACTTTACCAGGAACATCCGGACAGTACAGGAGAAGCAACGGAAGCTTCACACCCTTGATTGTGACGGCGTCGGCTACGGAAGGGATTGGAAAGGTCATGCCATTGGATGAGGAAAAGTGAGCGGCAAGAAATAGTAACCTGGATTTGGAGGATTGATTGTGAATAAAGAATGGTCGGAACTTAACAAAACAATGCAAACACAAATTAGGAAGAATGATACCTATGAGGCGGGTATCGATACTCTATTTGAACTGCGGAATCGGTTAATGAAAATCTTAACCGTATTCTATAGCGAATTAAATAGAGAAGAATTTAATGCCATCCCTTTTCTAAATGCAGACGGTTATCATAGCAAAACCATTGCATATTCAATCTGGCATATATTTCGTATCGAAGATATAGTTGCGCATATCTTGATAAACGAAGACGAACAGGTGTTTTGCACAGGGGGTTATCAGGAGAGAATCAATTCACCCATAATAACAACAGGCAATGAACTTGAAAAACAGCAGATTGCGGATTTTTCAATGCAGCTTAATTTGAAAGAGCTTTATTCATATATTTTTGAGGTAAAAGCAAGTACTGAAAGGATAATCAAAAGTCTGTCTTATGACGAAATGAAAAAGAAGGTATCGAAAGAAAGAAAAGAATACTTAAAATCGCTAAATGTCGTAAGCAATCATGAAAATGCGATTTGGCTGATTGATTATTGGTGCAATAAAGATATACGAGGACTGATCCAAATGCCGTTTTCAAGACATTGGATTATGCACATAGAAGCAAGTTTACGTATAAGGAATAAAATACATTTATAAATCTTTGGAGTGTAGGTACATGAAAATGAAAGAAAATATTGTAGCTAAGCTGATATGGAAAGATGATAGATGCGCCTGCACACTTGCCGATAAAATGATATATTCGCTCTTTTTTCGGTGCGGACGTTCATAAAAGAAAAGAGACAAAACAGCGGAACCTTATTCATCTTGAGGATTTCGCTGTTTTTGTATATTAAGGGAAAGGTACAATGATCGATAACAAGATTTCAGGAGGGTGAGACTTTTGAACAGAAAATATGTCAAAGAAGCGATAGGCTGCATGATGATATCAGTGGTAATTGTTTTACTACTGCTGGGAATGGTTGCTGTATTTGAATATCTGGAAATCCATGTTCCGGGCAGCAGGGAAATGTGGATCGGGCTCATTGGAGCAGTACTTGGGGGCGCGTTTACTTTGATAGGAGTCCTCATTACGCTTTATCATCAGAAAGAGAGCAATGAGGAGAACAGACGTCTGGAATATATGCCGATTTTAGGATTTGAAGTTATTATGAGTGAGACAGATCCAGAGCTCATTTTGACAATCACAGAAGAAGGGGTGATAACGAGTGGTTTTTTCTGCCTGAAACAGAAAATTTGCTCGCAGATTGAGATAAAAACAATCAATCATAATTGTGTTTTTGATTTTCAGATTGAGGGATGTGCAGTCAACGGGAAAAAGATTGCTTCTGGAAGTGCTTTTTATCCGGCAAAAAGACGTCTGACAGATAAAGAAGCTACCAGCATTGTGTTTGATTATGATATTAATACAAATGTTTTTTGTCTGCTTAGAATCTCATATAAGGATGTATTTGGTGCTTCCTATTATCAGGACCTGCCATTTACCTATGCTGAGACGATCTATGATGGTGAAGACAGGGTAAGGCAGATTGTAGAGCTTAGGGATGTAAAGGCTCCGACACTCCAGAAGGATGCGAAAGATCTGGAAGAAGCTGTAAAAGACTATCTCGATTACAAGGTATTTTGTGAAGCATCTTCGTATATATCCTGATGAGCGAGAAGATTAGCCAGCATATCACTCAGGACAACAAGATCGGCGGCCAGCATGGTAAGTTCCTGCTCTGACAGACACTCTGAAAGTTTGCAGGCGATGGTAGAAAGATAGAACAGATTGGAACATTGTTTCATAGTATAACCCTTGAACACGATTTTGTGATTATAATATACGGAAAGAGAGCCAAACGTGACAGAAGGCTCTCTATTTTTTGTGGTTATTAGATCTGAAATCATGGAACTGTAATCTTAAAAAGGGAACAGGAGAGATCTCTCCCTTCTGCCCCTGTAGTATATTATTTGTTTATAAAGTTCTTTTGATTTTATCCTTCAAAAAAGTAATTCTTTTTATATCTCATAAAATACTTAAAAAGATATTTTGATATTCGTTATAGAAAATAATTTCTTTTGCAGTACAGTGACACACTGTATTGTTGTCATTGATATTTATTCATCTATTGATATAATTGCATAAATTAAAAACTTGGTTTTGAAAAATAATTGTATTTGTTGCACAAAAATCAAGTAAAAAATTTGTCAATTATTCTGCGGAAAAGGTAACTGTCAACAGTTGACTTTTAAACACGGGGGGGGGTATAATGAGCATAAGGATTTTCACAAAGTAAAGTGAAAAAGGAGAGCACTATGACAAAAACACCCATATCAAGAAAAACATTAAGAGAGCAGGTAGCCGAGATTTTAAGGAAAAAGATTCTGAATGGAGATATTCAGTCTGGGGAACGGATTGTAGAGGCTGATCTGGCAAGGGAGCTTCAGATGAGCCGGGGGCCGGTTCGGGAGGCGCTACGTCAAATCGAGGAAGAGGGTTTGGTTGTCTACGAGCCTCACAAGGGCTGTGTCGTCAAGACGATGACGTATGATGAGATGCAGGAAGCTTATCTGATACGATCCACACTGGAAATCCTGGCAGTCCGTATGTGTTCCGGAAAGCTTTCAAAAGAGCTTGATACCAAAATGGAGCAGAATCTGGTTGAAATCGGGAAAGCGGCGGATGCCAGGGATCTTTACCAGGTAATCGAACTGGATGAACAGTTTCATTCTTACGTGGTGATGGCATCCCACAGTGAAAAGCTCTACAAGGTTTGGAAGTCGCTGGAAAGTGGGAATACAGCAGCATACTACACCATGAGATCGGAATCATTGATGCCATATGAATATATTCAACAAAACCACCAGAAGATTTTGGATGCGTTCCGGGCCAAGTCTGTGGAGGAGATCTGTGAAAAGATCCGCCGGCATTATATGATCGTGCCGGAGACGCTGTTCCAGGAGCTTCAGAAGAAAAGACAGTCAGAGGCAAGCTGACGGGAAAAGAAGGGAGAGAAAAAGATGCTGAAATTTATTGGAAAACGACTGGCGTACGCAATTCTTACATTATTTTTGATTGCGACCGCTACATTCTTTCTTGTGGCAGGGGCACCGGGAGATCCGATTGCGGCAAAGGTCGGACAGATGCCGGAGCAGGCGCAGGAAATTATTGAGAAGAAATATGGGCTGGATAAGCCGGTATTTCAGCGTTACACAACCTATATGAAGAATCTGATTACTACTGGAGATTTTGGAGAGTCCATCGTCTATACAGGAAAGTCCGCCAATGATGTGATCAAAGAAAATACGTGGACATCCGCCAAGATCGGTCTTCTTGCCATCTTGTTTCAGGTGACAATCGGTGTGGCTCTTGGAATGATAGCGGCACTGAACCGGGGGAAGCCGGTCGATCATGTGATTCGGGTGCTGGTCGTACTCGCGATCTGTGTCCCGAGCTTCGTATTTGCCGCCGTGCTTCAGTATTTCCTGGCATTTAAGTGGAAACTTGTTCCGGTATTTGGCTGGGGACAGTTAAAACATTACATCCTTCCGGTTGCGGCCTATGCGATCGGCGGAATCGCTTCTTATACGAAGTACACGAGAAGCAGCATGATTTCTGTGATTGGAGAGGATTATATTGTCACCGCACAGGCGAAAGGCTGCAAGAGAAAACGGATCGTCAAAAAGCATGTTCTGAGGAATTCGATGATTCCAATCATTACTATGATCGGGCCTGCGATTTCCGGAGTGTTTGCCGGTTCTTTTATTCTCGAAAAAATGTTTTCCATCCCGGGACTTGGCTTTTATTATGTAAAAGCCGTATCCGACAATGATTACACCATGATTATCGGGCTTACCATCTTTTTTGCAATCCTGTTTGTAGGAGCGCTGATTGTGGTAGATATTCTATATGGTATCGCGGATCCTAGAATTCGTGTGGCAAAAGGCAAGAAATAGAAAATGAGGTGATCATTATGGAAATGAAAGAAAAGAGAAATAGCGAGATATCCGTTGGGGATACGGAGGACTTGTTTAAAAGAATCGGAACAGAAGGACTTTCGGGGGAGGAGATCGGAGCGAAATCGCTTACATACTGGGCGGATGTCTGGAGAAGATTTCGTGCAAATAAGCTGGCGATTTTTGGTTTGATACTTCTTACCTTGATTGTGCTGCTGTTGTTTATTGGCCCGGTGATTTCCGGAAAAGATTATCAATACATCAATGCGGCTTTGAAAAATCAAGGCCCGAATTCGGAATACTGGTTCGGAACAGATGATATGGGACGAGACCTTTTCACACGTGTCTGTGTCGGCGGACGGATTTCGATTTATATTGGTCTGTGCTGTACAGCGGTCATGTTTGTGATCGGAGCTTTAGCCGGGGCTTTGGCAGGATTGAAAGGGGGTCTTGTGGATGATATTATCATGCGTATCTGTGAGCTGATCGGAAACCTTCCATATCTGATTATTGTCACGATCCTTTCGATGGTGATGGGAAGAAGTTTGTTTTCTCTTGTATTTGCCATGAGCCTTACGGCATGGGTCGGCACAGCCCGAATGGTAAGAGGGCAGATTCTTCAGATCAAAGAACAGGACTATGTGCAGGCAGCAAGAGCACTTGGTGCTTCCACGGGAAGAATCATTATCAAGCATCTGTTACCAAATACACTTGGAATTATCATGGTAGACATTACGATGTCAATTCCAGGATTTGTATTCAGTGAAGCGTTTTTAAGTTATATCGGTCTTGGAGTCAGACCTCCGGAGACGAGTTGGGGAGCTTTGGCGTCCGCAGGACAGCAGCAGTTGATGTTTTATCCCCACCAGTTATTCTTCCCATGTCTTCTGATTGTCCTGACCATGTTGTCGTTTCATCTGATTGGAGACGGACTTTCTGACGCATTGGATCCGAAACTGAGAAAATAGGAGGCATCGTGATGAGTGAAAATATATTGGAAGTAAAAAATCTGCATGTTTCCTTTAAAACCTATGCCGGGATATCACATGCAGTAAGAGGAGTGGATTTCAGTCTGAGAAAGGGAGAGACACTTGCGATTGTCGGGGAATCCGGATGCGGAAAGACTGTCACGTCCAAAGCGATTATGGGGCTTTTGCCTGCTCAGAATACCATGATTGATAAAAGTAATGGAGCACAGATTCTCTTTCAGGGAGATAATCTGCTGGACTATACGGAAAATCAGATGACAGAGATCAGGGGAAGTAAAATTTCTATGATTTTTCAGGATCCGATGACATCGTTGAATCCAACAATGAGAATCGGGGAGCAGATTGCGGAAAGTATTTTGATCCATACTCAGACATCAAAGGAGCATGCCATGAAAGAGGCAGAGAGAATGTTGGAGTTGGTAAAGATTCCGAATGCACCAAAGAGAATGAGACAGTATCCGTTTGAGTTTTCCGGAGGAATGAGGCAAAGAGCCATGATTGCGGTTGCTCTTGCATGTAAGCCGGAAATTCTGATTGCGGATGAGCCTACGACAGCGCTGGATGTTACTATCCAGGCACAGATTATGGAGCTGATCGGAAGTCTTCAGAAAGAATTAGATATGGCAGTCATTCTTGTAACACATGATCTTGGCGTAGTGGCTAGTGTGGCAGATTATATTCAGGTTATGTATGCGGGCAAGATTGTGGAAAGGGGTACGGTGGACGAAATTTTCTACCACTTTACTCATCCATATACAAGGGCGCTTTTGAATTCTGTTCCGAAAATTCATACGAATAATAAAGAAACTTTGTATTCTCTGAAGGGGACCCCTCCGGATCTGATCAATCCTCCAAAAGGATGCTCTTTTGCACCACGTTGCGAATATGGCATGAAAATCTGTAGGATGCAGTATCCTGAGGAGACGAAATTCAGTCATTCTCAGAAATGTTCCTGCTGGCTTCATCATCCAAAGGCGGATGTCAGCGGACTTCCGGAAAATATGGTCAGAAGGGGGAATCAGTAATGAATGAGAAAGAGGTTCTGATTGAAGTCAAAGACTTAAGGAAATATTTTCAGGTAGGACGCCATCAGGTATTAAAAGCCGTGGACGGGGTCAGCTTCAAGATTTACAAAGGCGAGACGCTGGGACTTGTCGGGGAGTCCGGCTGTGGGAAGACGACATGCGGCAAAACCGTGATGGGACTTTATGACGCAACCGGGGGAGAAGTGATTTTTGACGGAGTCGAGATTCATAGTCTTCATAAAAAAGAGAAAAAGGAATTCACAAAAAGAGCGCAGATTATTTTCCAGGATCCGTATTCTTCGCTGAATCCAAGAATGACAGTGGGGGATATTATTGGGGAAGGAATTGATATCCATAAGCTGTATACAGGGAAAGAGCGGCAGGAGAAAATCTACGAACTGCTGGAACTGGTGGGCTTGAACAGGGAACATGCCCTACGTTTCCCGCACGAATTTTCGGGAGGTCAAAGGCAGAGGATCGGAATTGCAAGAGCGCTCGCCATTGAACCGGAATTCATTGTCTGTGACGAGCCGATTTCCGCTTTGGATGTATCGATCCAGGCACAGATTGTGAATCTGCTGATCGAGCTGCAAAAGAAAAGGAATCTGACCTACCTCTTTATTGCCCATGACCTTTCCATGGTCAAACATATCTCAGACCGGGTGGGAGTGATGTATCTTGGAAACATGGTGGAATTCGCGTCCAGTGATGAGCTGTATAGCAAGCCTCTGCATCCTTATACAAAGGCTCTGATGTCGGCCATCCCGATCCCAGATCCGAAAGAAGAGAAGAAGAAAACAAGGATTCCCATCGAAGGTGAGATCCCAAGTCCGGTGAATCCAAAGCCGGGATGCCGGTTTGCGGCACGGTGTAAATATGCGACGGAACTTTGCCGCAGCGAGACGCCGAAACTGGAGGAGATGGAAGAAGGACATTATGTGGCCTGCCACCGGGTAAAGGAGATCTGATAAGAGAGGAGATCTTATGTGACGAGCATTAGAAGCGCAAGTTCTATGATTCCAAATCCGAAGCTGTACGGATTTAGGATAATAAAATTTTTCAATAAAGGAGGAATATTATGAAACTGAGGAAAAAAGTGCTGGCGGGACTTCTTGCTGCTGCCATGACAGCAGGGCTTCTTGCGGGGTGCGGGGGCGAAGAAAAATCAGGCGGCGGAGGTGGTGGATCTGCCGAGCAGGTGCTGAATATTTCTACTAACAGTGTGGTAGTCGGCTTAAATCCGCTGGTCAACACAACGGGACCGGACAATAAAGCGCACAATATGATTTATGATCCGCTTGTACGGGATCGTTCGGCAAAGGACAATACGGATGAGATCGTGCCGGCAGCCGCTGAAAGCTGGGACGTGAGTGAGGACGGGCTGACGTACACCTTTCATATGAATCCGGACGCGAAGTGGAGCGATGGATCGAAGGTGACGGCAAACGATTTTGAGTTTACGTTCAAGAAGATGGCCGATCCGAATACGGCCGCGACAAATGCATGGCTGTTTGATGGGGTTATTGAGAATTTCTCTGAGGCGTTGTATAATAACGGAAAGACGCCGGACGAAATCGGCGTCGCAGCGACAGATGAGAATACACTGGAAATCCAACTGGTGCATCCGGCTTCCTATTTCCTGGAGCTGGTAGCGGGTTCCGTTTATCCGGTCAATGAGGCAAAGTATGAAGAGTTCGGTTCCGATTACGGCACAGCTCCGGACAAAACTGTCTACAATGGACCTCTGAAAGTGACAAGTTGGAATCAGAACACGGAAATGAATCTGGAGCAGAATGATCAGTACTGGGGAAAAGACGATATGAAGCTTCAAAAAGTCAATCTTCGGATTATTCAGGATCCTTCCACCGCTGTCCAGGCATTTATTAATGGTGAACTGGATGTAGTGAGCACCTCTGATACGAACTGGGGCAAGACAATTTCAGCGGCAGGCGATTCCGAAGAGATCACAGTTCCGACAAACGCACCGGAATTTTTCATGTTCAACCTGAAAAATGAATACCTGAGTAATACAAAGATCCGTCAGGCGCTTTCCATTGCTTTTGACAGACAGGAGATGGTGGATGCTCTGCGTGATGGAAAATCTGAACCGATCTATTCTCTGATGCCGGATACAATGAAAGTAGGGGAAAAGACATATACGGAGCTGGTAGATGGAAAGAACCATTTTGTTTCCGAGATGCAGGAGCAGTATCCGGATCCGAAGGTGCTTCTCCAGGAGGGATTGCAAGAGCTTGGAAAAAGCACAGACCCGTCTCAGGTAACGATTCGCTATGCAAGCCGTGGAACAGATGAACTGTCTAAGAAAATCGGGGAGTGGATGAAGCAGACATGGGAAGAAAATCTTGGTATCAATGTACAGATTGATATGATGGAATGGAACATTATGTGGGACAAGATTGATGCAGGGGATTACGATATTGCCCAAGGCGGATGGGGACCGTATTACAATGAGCCGAGTGCATTTCTTCAGCTTTTTGATCCAGATAATGGTTATTTCAACTCTGCAAAAACAGGATGGACAAATGAAGAGTCCAAACAGTATAAAGAACTGCTTGAAAAAGCTAAAAATATCGTTGACGACAAAGAAAAGGCAGAGATTTATCTGGAGGCGGAAAATCTGGTTGTCGGAAATGCATTGATTGCGCCGACTTACCTGGAGGCATCACCGACCTATGTGAAAAACTATGTGAAAAACTATTTTGTAACGACAAATGGAACAGTGGATTTTTCACAGGTATCGATTGAAAAGTAGAGAACAGACAGATCAGAAGGCCAATCACAAGCGGGTGGTTGGCCTTTTTCAAAAGAGAAGGAGGGAAAGCAGATGTACCTGATTAAGAACGGCGTTGTCCATGTGGGGGACGGCACGATTCTGAAGGACTGCGATATTTTAACAAAAGGATCAACGATCCAAAAGATTGGCCAGGGACTTGATTGTCCCGAGGCTGAGGTGGTCGATGCGTCGGGCTGCGAGGTATTTCCTGGATTTATCGATCCACATTCGATGATTGGAGCGCTTGGAATTCCATCCAGAAGTCTGGATAACCAGGAAAAATCCGATCCTATCACACCAGAGCTGAATGTCAAGTACTCCGTAGATCCTGACGAACTAAACGGACAGGAATTTTATAAAAGCGGAATCACCACGGTCGGACTGGCTCCGGGGAATACTAATATCATGGGCGGACAGATTGTGGTGGTGAAAACTGCGCCTATGAAAATGAGCAGGCGTATAGTGAAAGAAAAAGCGGCATTAAAATGCAGCGTTACGGCGTCGGTCAAATCGGTTTATGGGAAGCAAAACAAGATGCCGATGACAAGGATGGGATCGTTCTGGATGCTTGAGGAGGCAATCCGAAAATCAGAAAAAAGCGGCGGAGGTACAGAAAATCAAGAGAGAGATCGGGTGATCCAGGACGTCTTTGACAAAAAAAAGATGCCAGTCTTTGCGGCGGCAGAGCGGATCGGGGAGATCGCAGGTCTACATCATTTGATGGAAGAAAAGCAGGTGCCATTCGTCCTGGTGGACGGGTATGAGTTTGGAGATGTCATAGAAGATATGAAGCGTCAGCATACGGGACTAATCCTTGGCAATGTAAACGATGGATCCAGGATTGCAAAGCATGGAATGGATCTTGGTAAAATAAAGGAATTGGCAGAAAACGGAAACAAGATAGCTTTTACCAATTCCAGCAGTGGCTCTTCCGAAGGAAGAGAAGTGTTCCTCTGGACAGCCATTGAGGTATTCCGTGCCGGCGTGGATGCAGAAGAAGTGGTAAAGATGATGACGATACATCCGGCCGCCATGCTTGGCGTGGGAGACAGAATTGGAGCGCTGCGGGAAGGAATGGACGCCGATCTTTCTATCTATACGGGACATCCGGTGAAAACATATGCGGCCAGAGTCAAACACAGTATCATCAACGGGGAGGTGGTCTTCTGATGGAACACATATTGATTCAAAACGGGACATTATATACGATGGAAGAGGGAACAGAACCATTTCAGGGAGATCTGCTTGTCGCAGAAGGAAAAATCAAAAGCATCGCAAAAGAGATTTGTCCGGCAACACTGCCGTCTGATACGAAAGTGGTGGATGCGTCCGGAATGAACATCTTTCCGGGACTGATTGACGCACATTCCCATATCGGACTCTTTGATTTTAACGGTGAGAATTCGGTCGACGACGCTAACGAAATGACGGGGCCTGTCACTTTGTCCGTGGACGCCAGATACGGTGTCAACCCCAAGGCAAAAGAATTCCGGGTGGCATATGAGCACGGCATTACAACCATGCTTCTGACACCGGGAAGCGGCAATGTATTCTGTGGTCTGCCGTTTGCCCTGAAAACATATGGTGACAATGTATTTGACATGTCTATCAAAGCGCCATGTGCGGTGAAGATTGCTCTTGGGGGGAATCCGAAAGGGACCTACGGGGATCGAAACCAGCTTCCGATGACGAGGATGGGCGTGGCAAAGGTGCTCTGGGAAACCTTTGGAAAGGCAAAAGCCTATCAGGAAGCAAAAGAAAAAGGAGAAGCCTTGGAGTATGACCCGGATATGGAGGCGATGCTTTTGGCACTTCGTGGAGAGATCCCGTGCAAGATCCACTGTACCCAGTATGATATGCTGACAGCGATCGAAGTGGCGAAGGCCTTTGGGGTACGTTTTTCTCTGGAACATGCATGGGGCGCCACAGATTATATGGATGAGATTGTAGAGAGTGGGTGCGACATCTGTTATGGACCGATCGGGACATACCGCTGCGTGGGAGAACGAAGGAAGGTAGATATTGAGGCGGTAAAGACATTGGACGAGCGAGGGGTTACGGTAGCGCTGATTACGGATTCTCCGATTCTCAGCGAAGAGTCTTTGTATCACCACATCGGAGAGGCTGTTCGGGAGGGGGTACCGTGGATGCGGGCTCTTCGAATGGTAACGGTGAATCCGTCGAAGATTCTCGGAGTGGAAGAGCGGATCGGCACTCTTACAGAGGGAAAAGACGCAGATTTAATTCTGGTGAAAGGACGGCTGGGATTGGATACAGATGCAAAAGTACTTTGTACGATGATAAACGGGCAGATTGTATATCAGAGCACACGTTAAAGAGGATCGGGAATGAGCAGGTGCTGATCCCGGATCCATCTATCACCACCGGAAAGACCATCTTAATGCCAGAGAATATACTATGGCGGCAAGGCATGCGGCATGGAGAGGACTAAATCTCCAGCCGCTTTTCTCGTTTTATAGGAAACTGCGTTATCAGAAAGGATTACAAAAAACAGTTGAAAGAACGGGCAATGTCGGTTATAATACAATCTGGCGGAAACGCCGGCACAAAGAAAAAGGGAAACATAAGGGAGTAGTTGGCACTTTTACAGTGTGACAAAGTCAACATATTGGAGAGATCCTGGCTTTGTATGAAACAGCGAGACTTATCTGTATCAGACGATGATATGGGTAGGACTCGATTTTTTTTGCCCTTTTGTAAACAGGTTGTGCGTATTCAAAGGAAGAAAAGAAGAAGCAGGAGGAAACTGAACAATGGGATTTTTAGAGCTGTTCTTTATCGCGGTGGGTCTTGCCATGGATGCCTTTGCGGTGTCGATCTGTAAAGGACTGTCCGTAGGTGTGGCAAAGCCAAAATACGTGTTGTGCGTAGGACTTTATTTTGGAGGATTTCAGGCGCTGATGCCGACGATAGGCTATTTTGTAGGAGTCAATTTCCGGGGAGCCATCGAGAGTGTGGATCACTGGATTGCGTTTATTTTGCTGGCTATCATCGGAGGAAATATGATCCGGGAGTCCAGAGGAGAAGAAGAATGTGTGGGAGCCCGTTTTGATGTAAAAGAGATGACGGCACTTGCGGTTGCCACCAGCATCGATGCATTGGCAGTTGGTGTGACATTCGCTTTTCTGGACGTTAGTATCGCTCCGGCAGCGGCGTTTATCGGCTGCCTGACGTTTGCGATTTCGGCGGCAGGACTGAAAATCGGTACGGTTTTGGAACAAAGTATAGAAACAAAGCAGAGTGTTTTGGGGGAATTGTCCTGATTCTGATCGGTCTGAAAATCCTCTTTGAGCATCTTGGAATATTTTAGCGTTGTAAAAGTGGACAAAACGAAGTAAAATAAAAGAAGTATTTTAACAAAGAACGGAGTTTGACGATGAGTGAAAAACAGTTTCAGGATCAGAAAATCGTTCTGATTGACGGACACAGTATTTTGAACCGGGCGTTTTACGGTCTTCCGGACCTGACGAATGCGGAAGGACTTCACACCAATGCGGTGTATGGATTTTTGAATATTCTTTTTAAAATACTGGATGAGGAAAAGCCGGAATTTTTGACCGTTGCGTTTGACGTCCACGCACCGACGTTTCGGCATGAGATGTACGAAGAATATAAGGGCACCAGAAAGCCGATGGCTGAGGAACTGTGTGAACAGGTTCCCCTGATGAAAGATGTTTTAAAGGCCATGGGTATCCGTCTGATTGAGAAGGCGGGACTGGAAGCGGACGATCTGATCGGGACGCTTTCGAGGCGCTGTGAGGAGGCGGGGATGGATGTGGTTGTCCTTTCCGGAGACCGGGATCTCTTACAGCTTGCTACAAAGAAGGTCAAGATCCGGATTCCCAAGACGAAAGGCGGCAGGACCGAAGTAGAGGACTATCTGGCGGCGGACGTCAAGGAGAAGTACCAGGTGACTCCGCAGGAGTTTATTGACGTCAAAGCGTTGATGGGTGATACTTCCGACAATATTCCGGGGGTGCCAAGTATCGGAGAGAAGACGGCGACGAAAATCATTGTGGAATACCAAACGATTGAAAATGCGTATGCCCATGTAGAGGAAATCAAGCCTCCAAGGGCGTCCAAAGCCCTGAAGGAACATTATGATATGGCGCGGATGAGTAAAGAACTGGCCACCATCAACGTCCATGCGGATTTCCCTTATGAGGTGGAGGAGGGACGGATCGGGAATCTCTTTACGAAAGAGGCGTACGAGTGGTTTCAGAGACTTCAGTTTAAAAATCTGCTCGGAAAGTTTGAGATTCAGGCGCCGGCCAATGCCATTGAAGATAGATTCCGGACGGTGACAGATCCGGCAGAGGCCCAGGCAGTGCTGGGGCGTGCCGCGTCCGCAAAGACAGTGGGTATCGCTCTGGAGAAAAACAGGGAGAATATGCTTCCACTCTTTTCCATGGGAAGTGAAATTACCGGCGCGGCATTCGCTTTTTCCCATGACGGCAAGGAAGAGGTCGTCTCTATTCTGGTAGGAGGCACATTGACAGCGGAAGCGCTGCTGAAGCAGATTTCCGCACTTACGGAGAGCAGGGCAGAAATTTCCATGTTCGATGTGAAGCAGGATATGAAAAACTTCCGGGTGTGCAGACCGGAGAATGTCTTTGACGTTCATGTGGCGGCATATCTGCTAAATCCGCTGAAAAGCTCTTATGAGCCAAATGATGTCGCCAGAGAATATCTGGATCTGACGATTGACGGGAAACTCTCTGAGGAGAAGAAGCGTTGTTATGAGGCGTACACCATGTACCAGGGAGCGGCCATCCTTCGGGAGAAGCTGCAAGAGAGCGGTATGGAGGCGCTTTTTGATGAAATTGAGATGCCGCTTGTCTTTGCCTTGTTTGATATGGAGCAGGCAGGTGTGAAAGTGGAGGCCCGAGAGCTGAAAGCCTATGGAGAGGAGCTTGGTGTCCAGATTGAAAAGCTGGAAACGGAGATTTTTGAGCTGGCGGGGGAGGAATTCAATATCAATTCCCCGAAACAGCTTGGAGTTGTGCTCTTTGAGCATTTACAGCTTCCGCATGGAAAGAAGACTAAGACCGGATATTCCACGGCGGCGGACATTCTGGAGAAGCTGGCGCCGGATTATCCGATCGTTTCCAAGATTCTGGAATACCGTCAGATTGCAAAGTTAAAATCTACCTACGCGGACGGGCTGGCGCATTTTATTCAGGATGACAATCGGATTTACGGCACCTTTCATCAGACTGTGACAGCTACGGGGCGAATCAGCAGTACCGAGCCGAACCTCCAGAATATCCCGATCCGGATGGAGCTGGGACGGCAGATCCGGAAAGTATTTGTGCCTAAGGAGGGTTTTCAATTTGTGGATGCGGATTATTCTCAGATTGAACTTCGGATTCTGGCACACTGTTCAGACGACGAGGCGCTGATCCAGGCATACCGGGAGGCAAAAGATATTCACCGCACGACCGCGTCCCAGGTGTTCCACACCCCTTTCGAGGAGGTGACGGATCTTCAGAGGAGAAACGCCAAGGCAGTCAACTTCGGCATTGTCTACGGAATCAGTTCCTTTGGACTTAGCCAGGATTTAAGTATTACGAGAAAAGAGGCGGCAGAGTATATCGACCGTTATTTTGAGACTTATCCGGGTGTGAAAAAATATCTGGACGGCGAGGTGGCATTTGCCAAAGAACACGGCTATGTGACGACGATGTTCGGGCGCAGACGTCCAGTTCCTGAGCTTTCTTCCAGCAATTTCATGCAGAGAAGTTTCGGAGAACGGGTGGCGATGAATTCCCCGATCCAGGGAGCGGCGGCAGATATTATGAAGATCGCCATGATTCGGGTCAACAGACGTCTCAAGGAGGAAAATCTGGAATCGAGAATCGTTATCCAGGTACACGATGAGCTTTTAGTGGAGGCGAAGAACGAGGAAGTTGAGCAGGTCAAAGCGATTCTCAAAGAAGAGATGGAGCATGCCGCCAGTCTGAAAGTCCCGCTGATTGCTGACATGAGCGTGGGTGCCAACTGGTATGAGGCAAAATAGGTTATAGATGGGTGTCAGATGAAAACGATAGGAATTACAGGAGGAGTCGGGGCCGGTAAGAGTACGGTCCTAGACTTCTTACGAGAAACATATCGGGCCTCCGTCTGTGAGGCGGACAAGGTAGCCCACGAACTGCAAAGGCCGGGGGAGGGCTGCTATCAGGAGATTCTGAAAGTATTCGGACCGGAGATCTTGTGTGACGATCAGACCATCGACCGGAAACGGCTTGGCAGCATCGTCTTTGCCGATGTGGAGAAATTAAAACGGCTGAATGGGATCGTACATCCTAAAGTCAAGGAATGGATCCGCAAAAAACAGGAAGAAGAGCAACGGGCCGGGACGAAGCTTTTTATTATAGAAGCGGCGCTTCTGCTTGAAGATCATTATGAGGAAATCTGTGATGAGCTCTGGTACATCCGTACCCCGGAGGCAGTGCGGAGAAGCCGTCTCAGGGAAAGCCGGGGATATTCGGATGAGCGGATCAAAGGAATTATGCAGAATCAGAAGTCAGAAACACAGTTTCTGAAAGCGTGTGACAGGGTCATAGAAAATGGAGAGGATTTCAAAGAGACTTGTATCCAGATCCAAAAAGCGTTAGAATCGTACTAGAAACCGTGAAGGAGAAGAAGAACATGAGAATTTGCAGTATAGCCAGCGGAAGCAGCGGAAACTGTATTTATGTGGGAGATGAGCATACCCATGTGCTGGTGGATACCGGGATCAGCAAGAAGCGGATCGAAGAGGGATTAAAAGATCTGGACGTCAAAGGGGATGAGCTGGATGGTATTTTTATTACCCACGAGCATGCGGATCATATTCAAGGGCTGGGTGTATTCAGCAGAAAATATGGGATCCCCATCTATGCTACAAAGGGCACCATCGAGGGAATCAAAGATTACCGGAGTCTTGGAAAGATGCCGGAGGGACTTCTGCACGAGATCCGTGCAGACGAGCCTTTTACTTTAAAGGAGCTGACAGTATGTCCGTTTCGGATTTCCCACGACGCAAATGAACCGACCGGATATCGGTTTGAAAATGGTGAAAAATCAGCGGCCGTAGCTACGGATCTTGGAATCTACGATGATTATACTGTGGAGAATCTGAAAGGTCTGGACGCTATCCTTTTAGAGGCAAACCATGATATACATATGCTGGAGGTAGGAGTTTATCCATACTATTTAAAACAGCGGGTAATGGGAAAGCAGGGCCATCTTTCCAATGAGTTATCAGGCAGACTTCTGTGCGATATTCTGCACGACGATCTAAAATGCGTGATGCTTGGGCATTTGAGCAAAGAGAATAATTACGCAGAGCTGGCTTATGAGACTGTGAAGCTGGAAGTCACTCTTGGTAACAATCCGTATAAAGGAGAGGATATCCCGATCATGGTAGCCAAACGGGATACCAGGTCGGAAATTATCACTGTTTAGGAAGAAAAGGAGAGGATGATATGAGTCGTGTTGCCGTTTTAACTGACAGCAACAGTGGAATCACACAAGCAGCAGGGAAGGAACTGGGAGTAGGAATCCTTCCAATGCCGTTTTTTATTGACGGAGAAGAATATTTTGAAGAGATCACCTTATCCCAGAAGGAGTTTTATGAGCGTTTGAAAGCAAACCATGACGTTAAGACATCCCAGCCAGCGCCCGGAGACGTGATGGGAATGTGGGACAAGTATTTGGAAGAGTATGATGAGGTTGTCTACATTCCGATGTCAAGTGGTCTGAGCAGTTCCTGTGAGACGGCCATCATGCTGTCTACAGACTATGACGGTAAAGTACAGGTTGTCAACAACCAGAGAATTTCCGTGACACAGAGGCAGTCGGTGCTGGACGCGCTGAAGCTTCGGGACGCGGGAAAGAATGCGGCCGAGATCAAAGAGATTCTGGAAAAGGTCAAACTGGAATCCAGTATTTATATTACTGTGGATACGCTCAAGTATTTAAAGAAAGGCGGACGCATTACGCCGGCGGCAGCGGCGATTGGTACAGTTCTGAATTTAAAGCCGGTGCTTCAGATTCAGGGCGAGAAGCTAGACGCTTACGCTAAAGTTCGCGGATGGAAGCAGGCGAAGAAGACGATGCTGGACGCCATTGAGAAGGATATGCTGCACCGTTTCGGAAAGCAGCCGGTTCATTTGGAAGCAGCTTATACCTGCTCTGAGGAAGAGGCACGGAAGTGGAAAGAGGAGATCGAGGATCGTTTCCCGGAATATGAGGTGGATATGGATCCGCTTTCTCTTAGCGTTGCCTGTCATATTGGGCCGGGAGCAATGGCAGTAGCGTGCTCCAAAGTGCTGACAGTGTAAAAGGAAAACAGACTGACAGGAAACTGTATCAGTTGTAAAAAAGAGCTCTTTACCGGACAGGAGGATCTGACGGGCCTCATGTTCGTTCGGTAAAAAGCTCTTTTATCTTTTCCAAGAGAAGGGGAATCCGGTATTTATACGATGACGAGAGGGTGGCTGTACTCGTTGCAAAACGGAGTCTTAAACTTATTGCTAATGACCGACTCGTACAGATTTGACGCAAAAATATCCAGATGAAGCATCTGTTGTCCATGTTCGGAAAGGGAGTCCATATCACTGAGTTTTGGAAGCAGCGGAATCCGGGAATTCTTCTTGATAAAGGAAAGAATTTCCTTTTCCTTCTGGACGAAGCCAAGAATCCGGGCATAATGGATAAAGCCGTCGGCGGCTACACGATCCAGAAAAGAAGCCTGGATGCCGAGCATGATATGAAGTAGACAACGGCTGATCCGGGAGTAGGTCACCTCTTTTGTCTTTATCAGGTCACAGAACTGGTCAAAGTTCTGATAGCTGTTGAGATGCTTCATAATACGATTGGCAAGCTCCTCGGAGACATCCGCATATCGGGTAAGCGTTCCGCGGCTTTCCCGCATAAGCTGATATTTGATAAGCAGGGAAAAATCATTGCTGTATATCGGGTAGCGGGTTAGATGAGTCCTTTCCAGCAGGTTGACACATTCCCGCGGCACATGATCTTCCAGCCGTGCCAAAATGGAGGAGAGCTTTGGCTCGTCGTAAGGTGTGTCTTCCACTGTGCGTAGAGAACTTCCTGAAAAAAGGAGAAGTCTGCGGATGGCGGTAGCGGAGCTGAAATTCCCGGCCGGTTCTAGGGTATCAGCATGATACCGGGAGTCTTTCCGGAGAATGGTATAAGGCCGGATTGTGCTTTCCTGCCGGATCAGTGCTTTGATGTATTCCACTCCCAGTGTATTGTTCGGGCTTGCCAAAATCCGGGACAGGGCAGGATCGTGAAGATAATCCTGCAGAGCCCGTTCTCTGGCAGATGGAAAGGGAAGCCCCTCTTTGAGCGAAGCACGAAGGAGAGCCCGGTATTCTTCAGGCTCATCGGAGAGCACTTCAGCGATCCGGGTGAGTGGCTGAATATCTCCACATTCGCTTCCGAAACACAGGGCGTCCACGCAGCCCAGACTGTCCAGAAGGGCCACGGCACCCTGGGCAAAATATTCCGCGCTTCCCGTGGCAAAGCATACCGGAAGTTCCAGGACGAGAGAAGCCCCGGATTTTAAAGCTACTTTGGCTCTTAGGTGTTTTGGCATGATGGCAGGAGCGCCGCGCTGTACAAAATTACCGCTCATCACAACAATGACAGTATCCGCTCCTGTCACTTCTTTTGCCTTTTGTATATGATATTCGTGCCCATTGTGGAAAGGATTGTATTCTGCAATTAAACCAACTATTTTCATAATGTCCTTGTAATATCCTCCTTATTGTGATTATACTATAAAAGGAATCCGCTTGCAAAAAAATCTGGTGGAACGAAAGGGGGATACACATGGACCAGAAAGCGCTGTTGGCACTTTTGGAAGAACGAAAGTTTAAAGAATTAAAAGAAGAACTGGGAAATATGTACCCCGTTGACATCGCGGAATTGCTGGAGGAGGTAGACGAAAGACAGATGATACTGATTTTCCGTCTGCTCGGCAAGGAAGAGGCGGCGGAGACTTTTACGGATATGAGCAGTGAAACAAGAGAATTCCTGATTAATGCCTTGACAGATTCCGAGCTGGAAGAGGTCATGGACGAGATGTACGTGGATGACACGGTGGACGTCCTGGAAGAGATGCCTGCTAATGTGGTAGACAGACTTCTGATGGCAACAGATGAGGAGACAAGGGTGCAGATTAACGCCCTGTTACAGTATCCGGAAGACAGCGCCGGAAGCGTGATGAATATTGATTATGTCAGTTTCCGAAAAGAGATGACGGTAGAGGAGGCGATTCTCAAAATTCGTCAGGTTGGCATCAACCGGGAAACCATTTATACCTGTTATGTGACGGAGAAGAAGAAGCTCATCGGATGGGTGGATATCAAGGACCTCCTGACTTCCAGCGAGAGCAGAACGATTGAGGAGATCATGGATACCAACATTCTTTATGCACATACCCACGATGACCAGGAAGAAGTGGCTACCATGATCCGCAAATACGGACTTGTAGCAATTCCGATTGTCGACTATGAGATGTGTATGGTCGGTATCGTTACCGTTGACGACGCTATGATCGTTTTACAGGAAGAGGCAACGGAGGATATCAGCATGATGGCCGGTGTCAGCCCGAACGATGATTCCTACTTCGGAACGAGCGTCTGGCGACATGCCCTTTCCAGAATCCCATGGCTTTTGTTTCTGATGCTGTCAGCTACAGTAAGCGGCCTTCTGCTTGCCTATTATGAAAACGCAATGTCGGCCATGCCGATTTTAATTACCCTGATCCCAATGCTGATGGGTACCGGCGGGAATTGCGGTTCCCAGAGCTCTACCCTGATGATCCGGGGACTGGCCGTTGGTGAGATCCGGTTCAAGGATCTTTTTCGGGTGATTTTTAAGGAGATCCGGATTGCGCTCATTGTCGGTGTGGTACTGTCTGTTGCCAATGGGATCAGAATTTATGTTATGTATCAGGATATGAAGCTTGCGTTTGTGATCGGTATCACGATTATTGCGATTGTCTGTATGGCAAAGGTGGTGGGATGCGTCCTTCCGCTTGTTGCAAAGAGGATCGGGCTTGACCCGGCACTGATGGCGACGCCTTTGATCTCGACGCTTCTGGATACGGGTACGATACTTGTTTATTTTGCGATTGTAACGCTGATGTTTCGATTGTGAGTTATAGAAAAGGGGAATTGTATCAAAAAAGAGACAGATTATCTCTTGTATACAATTTCCCTTTACGTTATAATAATAGCATCTGAGAAAAAATGGAAAGGAGTCATTAAATCATGGGATTTATTGATGAAATCAAGACAAAAGCCAAAGCCGATCTCAAGACCATCGTACTTCCGGAGACAGAAGACGTCCGGACTTACGAGGCGGCTGAGGCCATTTTAAAAGAGGGGACAGCAAAGCTTGTTCTGATCGGAAGCGAAGAGGAAGTCGCAAAAAATAAGGGGAATTTCGATATCAGCGGAGCACAGATTGTGGATCCCGCAAAGAGCGAGAAGACGGAGAGCTATATCGCGAAGCTGGTAGAATTAAGACAGAAGAAGGGTATGACAGAGGAGCAGGCAAGAGAGCTTCTTCTGACGAACTACCCGTACTACGGCGTGATGATGGTGAAGATGGGGGACGCGGATGGAATGGTTTCCGGTGCCTGCCACTCTACAGCCGATACCTTGCGTCCGTGTTTACAGATCCTGAAGACGAAACCGGGCACCAAGCTCGTATCCGCATTTTTTATCATGGTAGTGCCGGATTGCGAGATGGGGGAGAATGGTACATTCGTATTCGGCGACTGCGGTCTAAACCAGAATCCGAGCCCGGAAGAGCTGGCAGCAATCGCGATTTCTTCCGCAGAGAGTTTTAAGCAGCTTGTAGGGGCAGAGCCGAGAGTTGCAATGCTTTCTCATTCTTCCATGGGGAGCGCAAAGCACGACGATGTGACAAAAGTTGTAGAGGCAGTCAAGATCGCAAAGGCGGAAGCGCCGGATCTGATGCTGGACGGAGAGCTCCAGTTAGACGCTGCGATTGTTCCTTCCGTAGGGGCATCCAAGGCTCCGCAAAGTCCGGTAGCAGGAAAGGCCAATGTTTTGATTTTCCCTGACCTGGATGCGGGAAACATCGGCTACAAATTAGTGCAGAGGCTGGCAAAGGCAGAAGCTTATGGTCCGATGACACAGGGAATCGCAGCCCCGGTCAACGACCTCTCCAGGGGATGCAGCGCAAAAGATATTGAAGGTGTTGTTGCCATCACGGCAGTACAGTGCCAGTCAAAGTAGAAAGGAAGAAAGAAAATGAAAATTTTAGTAATTAACTGTGGAAGCTCTTCATTAAAATATCAGCTCATCGACATGGAAAATGAGAGCGTTCTCGCAAAAGGACTTTGTGAAAGAATCGGAATTGAAGGGTCCAAACTCACTCACAAACCAACAGGAAAAGAGAATTACGCGATCGAGACACCAATGGGCGATCATAAGGTTGCCGTGCAGCTTGTACTGGACGCTCTGATGGATAAAGAACACGGCGTAATTGAAAGCACAGAGGAGATTACGGCAATCGGACATCGAGTTCTTCATGCAGGAACGGTTTACAGCGATGCGACGTTAATCAATGAAGACGTTAAGAAAGTCATTCGTGACTGCTTTGACCTTGGCCCTCTTCACAACCCGGCGAACCTGATTGGAATTGAGGCATGTGAAGCGGCAATGCCAGGAAAGCCGAATGTAGCGGTATTTGACACTGCGTTTGGTATGAAGATTCCGGAGAAAGCAGCAATGTATGCGATCCCATATGAGTATTATGAGAAATACAGCATCAGAAGGTACGGCTTCCATGGTAAAAGCCATATGTTCGTATCCGGTGAGACATTAAAGAAAATCGGAAAAGACGATGCGAAAGTCATCGTATGCCATCTTGGAAACGGTGCCAGCATCTCCGCATCCATTGGAGGAAAATGTGTCGATACCAGCATGGGACTGACACCTCTGGAAGGTCTGATTATGGGGACAAGAAGCGGTGACCTGGATCCGGCTGTTCTGCAGTTCATCTGCAACCATGAGAATATCGATGTAAATGAGATGCTTAACATCCTGAACAAGAAGTCCGGTGTCCTTGGAATGAGTGGGGTATCTTCCGACTTCCGCGATGTAAGAGAGGCGGCTGACGCGGGAAATGAACGTGCGATTATGGCACTGGATGCTTACAGATACCGTGTGGCGAAATATATCGGTTCCTACACAGCGGCAATGAACGGCGTGGATGCGATCACATTTACGGCTGGCGTAGGCGAAAATGATACTCAGATGAGAGAGGAAATCTGCGAATATCTCGGCTACCTGGGTGTGAAGATCGACAGTGAGAAGAATGCGCAGGCTCGTGGAAAAGAAGAAGAAATCTCCACACCGGATTCCAAAGTCAAAGTATATGTCATTCCGACAAATGAAGAGCTTGCGATCGCACGCGAGACAAAGGCTTTGGTATAATCTCTTTCCTTATAAAAAACTGTTGACAAAAAAATGTGACATGATATAATAGTCAAGGTATGAATAGGAGCAATGAATATGCTGTTAAACCTATCCGACGTACTGTCCGACCAGCACAGTCCGATTGATGCGGCTGTTCCACTGGAAATTAACACGATGAAGCTGCCGGGAGGTCCATATCCCTTGGAGGAGAGGAGCAACGTACAGATTCATGTGGAGCATGTAAAAGGGAAAGAGATCGCTGTCTCGGGAAATTGCAGTCTGACTGCGGTGATTCCGTGTGACCGTTGTCTCAGTCCGGTGAGAGTTCCGATGGAGATTTCATTTGAGAAGCGTGCCATTGTCGGTGGAGAGGCTGAGGAGACAGACGAAGCATCAGATTATATTGACGGATATCATCTTGACGTCGACAAATTACTCTATTATGAGATTTTGATAGGATGGCCGACGAAAACCCTGTGCAGGGAAGACTGCAAAGGACTTTGCAGTGTATGTGGTCAGAACCTAAACGAGGGTACCTGTGACTGTGAAGACACGGGTCTTGATCCAAGAATGTCAGTTATCCGCGATCTGTTTAAGAATTTTAAGGAGGTGTAACCGATGTCAATTTGTCCAAAGAATAAAACTTCCAAAGCAAGACGCGACAAGAGAAGAGCAAACTGGAAAATGAGCGCTCCGAATCTTGTAAAATGCAGCAAATGCGGCGCACTTATGATGCCTCACAGAGTTTGCAAAGCTTGCGGAAGCTACAACAAGAAAGAAATCATTACTGTAGAAGACTAAAGAGAATGCCGAAAAATGGGGATTTGCGAGTATGCAGATCCCTTTTTTCGTACTAGCTTATCACATATTTACCACATTTTTGAAATGCGGCAGATTTTTAAAGTGTTGGATTACTAAATGTAGAATGGAATTCTTACGACATCTAAAATCCGTACAAAATACCATAAGAGTATATATGTTAAGAATAAGAGATTATCACTAAGCTGTTGGAATTTGATATGCTCCCTTCTAGGTCAATGTCATTAAGTTAGTGTTTAAAAACGAATTACAAAAAGAGCTGACAGCCAAACAAATGTGTGGTCTGTTAGCTCTTCACCATTTTTATCCACGACAACCGCAGATGACGCATTTCGACATCTGTGATGTCTTTTTCTTCGGTAAGTTATGAATTCCTATAAGCAAAACTAAATGGATTTTTTATGGATGAACTACGGGGAAAAGTTCGACCCAATCTTACTGGTGAAAGAAATTTTGGCAGTATTTTTTGAAGAGATTCTTCAGACAACTTTCCAGTAATAAATCGTATACATATAGCTACAGACTTAGCAAAATTTATACGTTTGCCATCAGGAATGTTCCTCTGCGAATATGTAATCATAGATATTACGTTATATACCGTCAGTTTTGCAAATATTTCCTGAAATATAAGGTTTTGTTTTTTACTGTGTATACTTGCAAGACCGATGTTGTATTTTAATTCTCTGAAAGATGTTTCTATTGTCCAACGCAACTTATACAGTTCTTTGATGATTTCAGATGGAAATTCGTCTCTTGGAAGGTTCGTCAAAATAGTCTCTGATAGTGTATCCGATATTTTAATGCGTATAATTCTTATTGGCAGATCATACATTTTGTTTTCGCGAGGATGAATATAGTCAAACGTTGTATGGGGTTGTATCCATCTATATCTTTCAGGATTCTTCTCCATAAGGGCCCTCGTTTCCTTTGTTTGTCTTCTTGTAAGTGTAATGGTGGTGTCAATATCAAAAGTATCTGCATCTGGTGTTGTATATTTTATTCTATAGGATTCTTTTGAACAAATGATATAATGCCAGCCTTTTTTCTGAAAGTGAGCTATATTGTTAAATGATTCATAGCCCCTGTCAGCTATAACAATGACTTTATCTGAAATGTCAGATTGGTCTATCATGTTTACCAAGGCCTAGTGCTCATTCATGCCAATTTTGGACTGGATAGATGCATCAATATAAACATGCTGTAATAAATCATAAAGGGTATCTAAATGTAACAGATTATACCCTTTTGCTCATCATCATTTTTAATAAAGGAAAAAGTATCTGTTTTGTTTGTGGGAAGTCTTAAATCTGAACCGTCTACAGCAAACAATCTGATATTTGTAAAAAATACGGAATCCGTTCAAAATCCAAGTTACAAAATTGGATAAAGAAGTATAATAATCATGAGGAATTAAGATCTTCTGGAACAGGAGGAACGATCATCATGACCAAAGGTAGAAAAACCACCTTCAAAGAACGAGTCGAAATTGTACAGTATTGTATCGCACATGACTGTAATTATGCTAAAACAGCAGAAAAATATCAGGTGTCTTATCAACAAGCCCGCAGCTATACTCTGAAATACAAGGAAAAAGGTGTCGAGTGACTTCGGGACAGACGGGGCAGACGCAAACTAGAAAGTGAAATGTCAGAACTTGAGAAACTCCGGGCAGAACCCCGGGTTCTTCGGGCGGAAAAGGAATGTGCACAAATGGAGATAGTCTTTCTAAAAAAACTTGCAGAGATCGAAAGAAGGTTCATTTTTTTGGTAGAAAGTTTTTGGCCTAAAAGACATATACTAGTTTGTAGAAAATATATGAGGTACTGGTATATGAAAAAAATTATCTACTGGCAGATTGCAGGCTTTGCTTTTACTATTATTATAGGAACGGCTTTTCATTTTCTTTTTGATTTGACAAATGAAAGCATCGTAGCGGCACTTGTCTCCCCGGTGAATGAATCGATATGGGAACACATAAAACTATTGTTTTTTCCCATGCTTGTATATGCTCTCTTTGAATACAGTTTTTGGGGGAAGGAATACGCCCGATTTTGGTGCATAAAACTGAAAGGTATATTAACAGGTATGGCACTAATCCCCACATTATATTACACCTACACGGGTATCATAGGAGAGTCCCTGGATTGGTTTAATATTGTTATCTTTTTTGGAGTGGCAGGATTGGTGTATTTAGTAGAGACAAAAATGTTTCTTGGAAACAAGACGTGCAGAATTCCTTCGAAATATGCCTTTGTAATGCTTTGTATTATCGGCATTGTGTTCTTTGTATTTACCTTTTATCCGCAAGAGATTCCGTTCTTTCAGGATCCTGTCAGCAAAACATATGGTTTTTAATTTTGTTATGATTTTTGCGTTTTCTCCTTAATGTTAAGCGATGTTACTGTACTCGTCAATTCTAATGAATGCATATGGCATCAATGTTCTTCGCATTCAGCATCTTCTTTTGTGCGATGCACCGTACCATAAGGATACCGAGGCGGAGTGTAGAGCGAATAGAGTTTTAACGGACAAACTCCTACATTGACGATATTGTGCCACGTACCTGCGGGGATAAGAATTGCAATATTTTCGTCCACGCACGCCTGTTCTTGCAAATGATTTCGGCAACTACCCATATAAACTTTGGCTTTGCCACTCTCCACTCGAATGAATTGCGGCAGCGGCCATTAACACCTTTATGTCAAGCCGGAACAACTATATGTGGCTATTAATTTCGTTACAGACCAAAGATCAGAGAACGCTTCCGCTTCTGATCAGTTCCCTAGGAACTGCGTACACTCCGGATTATGGAATGATTATGGTTGGAATCATCATCACGACCATCCCATCAGCGGCTATTTTTTTCCTGATGCAGAAAAGTTTTGTCAACAGTATGATGGGATCTGTCAAGTAGGATCAGAAAGAGGAATGTGTATGGAACGATCGCAAATAAAACAGCATCTGGCGGATCCGGAATTTTTTGCGGAGAACCGGTTACGGCCGGTATCAGATCATATGTGGTATGAGACGGAAAAGGAGGCGCTGAAAAAAGAAAAAATGCGTCTTCGGATGAGTTTGGGCGGAGCATGGAAATTTTTCTATGCTCCGAATCCGGATAGTGTACCGGATGGATTTGAAAGAAAAGACTATTCCTGCGATGGATGGAATACCATTTCTGTCCCAGCCCATATGGAATTACAAGGCTATGGACGCCCCATTATACGGATACGGACTATCCGTGGGACGGGATCGAGGAGGTCACGCCTCACGGCATCCCGCAGATCTACAATCCAACAGGATGCTATGTACGGTATTTTTCTATCCCGGAGCAGATGAAAAAGAAAAAGCTACTGCTTACCTTTGAGGGAGTGGAGACGGCCTTTCACTGCTGGATTAACGGTCACTATGTAGGATATGGGGAGGATAGCTATACGCCATCGGTGTTTGAGATTACCCCGTTTGTAGAAAACGGGGAAAATAAAATTGCAGTGGAAGTGTCGCGTTTTCCTCTGGGAGCTGGCTGGAAGATCAGGATTTCTGGAGGATGGGAGGGATCATGCGGGATGTATCTGTCACTGCGGTTCCGGGGCTTCACATTCGGGATCTGGAGGTAACGGCCTGTCTGGATGAGAAGATGACAGAGGGAAAACTTAAGGTCCGGTTTGATTTGGAAGGAGATCCGGCGGTATTGAAAAGCAGAAAAGGGAAGATTATCTGGAAACTTTTGAATGGAAAGATCCGCATGGAACACACCGGATCTGAAGAAACAGAGAAAATCATGTCCGGAGAATTGCTGATAGACCGGGAGGATATCCAGATGACAGTATGTGTGCCGGATGTAAAGTCATGGAGTGCGGAGAGACCTTATCTGTATCGGCTTGTTTTTACGGTGTATGGCGAAGAGGGAGAAATCTATGAGAGTGTTCCGCAGGACGTTGGATTTCGGAAAGTGGAGATCCGGGATTCGGTGTTGCTTTTTAACGGCAGGCGTCTGCGTCTATATGGAGTGAACCGGCATGAGTTTTCTGCCCGAAAAGGACGGGCAATCGGGAAAGAGGAAATGGAGTGGGATATCCGGTTTTTGAAGAGGAACCATTTCAACGCCGTGCGGACGAGCCACTATCCAAATCAGAGTTACTGGTATGAACTGTGCGACCGCTTTGGCATCTATGTGATGGATGAGACGAACTTGGAAACTCATGGTACCTGGCATCTGAAACAATTTAACCACACGCTGCCAGGATCCCCGGTGGCATGAAGCAGTGATGAGCCGAGCCCGTGCAATGCTGGAACGGGACAAAAATCATCCTTGTATCTTCTCCTGGAGTGTAGGGAATGAATCCTGGAGCGGAAAAAACCTGTATGAGATGAGTATGTATTTCAGGAAAAGAGATGACAGCCGGCCGGTTCATTACGAAAATGCGAGTATTCTCATGCCATGGGAAACTCCTGCGGAAATCTGCGGGAGTACATGGAACTATTTGACAAATATCCGCAGTACAGCGGAGGATTTCTATGGGATTACATTGACCAAGCACTGTACCAGACAGGACCAAACGGCAAGGAATATCTGGCCTACGGAGGCGATTTTGGAGATCGCCCGACCAATTATAATTCCTGCGGGAATGGTGTAATCTTCGCGGATCGGACCATCTCTCCGAAGATGCAGGAGGTGTCGTATCTGTATCAGCCTTATAAACTTACGCCTTCAGAGACAGGAGTTACCATCCGAAGTTTACAGCTTTTTGAGAACGGAGAGTATTACCGGATCGTCTGGCGGCTGGAAAAAGAAGGAAGGGTATTAAAATCCGGAGAGGCGCCGCTTGTGATCGAACCGGAGAGTACGGTTTTTGTAGAGGCGGACCTTTCGATTCCAGAAAAGGCAGAGGCAGGAGAATATGTCAGAACAGCAGCTCTTGTCATGGAGAGAGACACTCCTTATGTGAAACGTGGGGAGGAAATCTGCTTCGGTCAGACCACAGAACAAAAAGAAGAGAAAGGCAAAAGAGAAGAAAACAAGCATCCTCTGCTTCGGACAGTGGATGGCGATAGTTCTTTTTCCGTAGTGGGAGCGGATTTTCGGATTACTTTCCAGAAAGCGACTGGAAAACTGGTCTCCTGGAAAATCGGGGAGAAAGAGCTGGTGTACGATCCGGTACATACGCTGTCGCTGGAATTTTGGAGAGCGCCGACAGATAACGATGAAGGATACCACATGACGGAGAAATGTTATTTCTGGAAGATGGCGTCTTTGTATCCGAAAGTAAAAGAGGTCACGTGCGGTACGATAGACCATCATGCGGTGATCGATACCATCTATACGCTGGGAGAAACCGCTCAGTGCAGATTACGGATACAGATTGACGGAGACGGGAATATGGATGTGACAGAGTCGTATACTGGTATGGAAAATCTTCCTGATCTGCCATGTTTTGGCGTTTCCTGGGAGTTGCCGAAAGCGTTTTCCTACATCACATGGTATGGAAAAGGACCTCAGGAAACCTATCGGGATCGTCAGGCTGGAGGAAGACTGGGGCGGTTTGAAACAACTTCTGCCTTAAGCTGTACGCCGTATCTGATTCCGCAGGAATGTGGGAATCATGTGGAGACGAGGTGGGTAGCCCTGACAGACTCTTCCGACACAGGGATCCGGGTGGAGAGTGCGGTGCCTTTTGAATTTTCCGTTTTTCCTTATACTTGTCACGAGCTGGAGGGAGCCAGACACTGGTTTGAGCTTCCGAAACCGTATGCATCTGTTCTGAGAATTCTGGAGCAGCAGACCGGGGTAGGAGGAGACAATAGTTGGGGAGCGTGGGCACATAAACCTTATAGGTTAAGCGGGGAAGAAACCAGGACGTTCTCCTTTTCCATACGGATGCTCCAAAATGGCAGAACTGCATAAAGAAGTCCTTGTCCATCCCTCTTTTCTATGTTAAGATGAAATGAAACCAACGAAAAGAGGCGCATGACAATGTGGAATATGGAAAAAGTGACTCTGGTGACAAATAATGACAGAGTCTATGAAAAATATAGAGAGGATATGGAAGTGCTGCTTCTGGACTCCTACAGGGACGTTCTTTTGAAAGTCCGGGATCTGGTCTATGACCGTCATATCCTACTGACTCATCCGCAGGCATCCAGCCTAAAGCCGAATCAGACGCCATATCGGTCCATCATGGTATATCCGAAAGGGGAAGAGGACAATATGAAAGATATCATGCTGATCGAAAAATGTATTGAGACATATGACCAGTGGCAGGAGATCGCGGCCACACCGCACAACTATCAGAAGTCAGTAGCGGAAGATTTCAAGACGATTGACCTGTCTGTGATTGAGAATATCGTGCCAAGGCTGATGTAAAGGCAGGCGACAGGTATGGAGGAAAGGAAAAAATATTTTAAGGGACTGACGAGAAGGGATTATATTGCCAAGGCAAATGAGATTATCCACCGGGAGGGAATCGAGGCAGTGACTATTCGGCGGATCGCAAAGGAGATGGGATGCTCAACAGCGAGCCTGTACCGATATTTTGACAGCCGGGATGAACTACTGTATTATGCGGAATTAGGTGAGATGAATGACTATATCCGACGGCTCAATGCGGCAGAAAAGCATTGGAGGAATGTGTGGGATATCTATGTTGGGGTGTGGTATTGCTACTCTATGGAGGCATTCCGGAAACCGGAAGCATATAATCTGTTATTTTTTGCCAACAATAACACGAAGCTAAGGGTTTCTATCCGGGAGTACTATCAGATGTTTCCTGAAAATCTGGAGCTGTCCAACCGGGTTTTTCATGAGATGCTCCAGACAGCGGACTTCATGGGGCGTGATTTTGAAATGTGCAGAAAATGTATCCGTTCCAATGCCATTGGGTATGAAAATGCGGTATCTCTCAATCGGATGGTCTGTCTTTTGTTCAAAGGATATTTTAAAACAGTCTGCGATGATGGAATCAAAGAAGAGGAAGTAAATGCAAGAGTACGTCAGTTTATCCGTGATATTGAGGACCTGGTTCGAATGCTGGCAAAGGATCTGAAAGGGTATAAAGCGTATCAAATTTAACGAAGAGCAGGTTTCGGGAAAGCAATAACAGGCCGGAATCTGCTCTTTTTTGGCGGAATTGCTGTACTTATAGAAGTTATCGAAAAAATGTATAGATAAAATGTATAAAAAAGCTTGATAATTGTAAGACAACAGCATATAATGGACATAAAGAACATGAAAAAAGATAACAAAGTTTTTTTTTGACTTAATGTTATCGCGATTACAAAGAAGGAGGGATTTACCTATGAAATTGGAATTAGGTAAGATTAAGATCGACGATATCCAATTTGCAGAAAAGACATATGTGAAAGATCATGTGCTCTATGTCAATAAGGAAGAAGTGGAAGAGCTTGTTCTGGAAGACGACAAATTAATTGGATGTAGCCTTGACATCGCGCGTCCGGGAGACAGCACCCGCATCACCCCTGTGAAGGATGTCATTGAACCAAGAGTAAAAGTATCGGGCGGAGAGATATTCCCAGGAGTTGTTGGAAAAGTAACGCCGTCAGTCGGAGAAGGAAGAACGCATGCGCTGGACGGATGCTGCGTTGTTACCGTTGGACGGATTGTCGGATTCCAGGAAGGTGTCATTGACATGAGCGGGCCTGCAGCGGATTATTGCCCGTTTTCCAAGACCGTAAATCTCTGTGTAGTAATCGAACCTCAGGAAGGACTTGAGACACACGTATATGAGAAAGCCGGAAGAATGGCAGGACTGAAAGTTGCGGCATACCTCGGAGAGGCCGGAAGAAATGTAGAGCCGGATACTTTGGAGACATTCGAGACAAAGCCGATTTTCGAGCAGGCAGCAATGTACCCGGATCTCCCGAAGGTTGGATATATCCACATGCTTCAGTCTCAGGGACTTCTCCACGATACATATTATTATGGTGTTGACGCAAAACAGTTTGTTCCTACATTTATGTACCCGACCGAAATTATGGACGGTGCGATCGTTTCCGGTAACTGTGTAGCCCCATGTGATAAGGTTACGACATACCACCACTTCCACAATCCGGTGATTGAGGACTGCTACAAACACCATGGAAAAGATATCAACTTTATGGGCGTAATCCTTACCAATGAGAACGTATTCCTTGCCGACAAAGAGAGACACTCCGACATGGTAGCAAAGCTGGCAGAGTGGATGGGACTGGACGGCGTGCTGATCACAGAAGAAGGCTATGGAAATCCGGATACTGACCTGATGATGAACTGTCGGAAAGTTGAGAAGAAGGGCGTCAAAGTCGTTCTGATTACAGACGAGTTCCCAGGCAAAGACGGAAAATCCCAGTCACTTGCAGATACCTGCGATGAAGCAGACGCACTTGCTTCCTGCGGACAGGGAAACGCAACATTACAGTTCCCGGTAATGGATAAGGTCATCGGTACGATGGATTATATCGAAAGCCAGATCGGCGGATGGGCAGGATGTGTCAATGAGGATGGTTCCTTTGAAGCAGAGCTTCAGATTATCATCGCTTCTACGATTGCAAATGGCTTCAACCACCTTGCGGCAAAAGGATATTAATATTTGGAAGGAGGAACCAACATGGCAAAATATAAAATTGTTCATTATATTAACCAGTTCTTTGCCGGCATTGGCGGTGAGGAAAAGGCAGATTACAAACCGGAAGTAAGAGAAGAAGCACTCGGACCAGGCGCGGCTCTTGCACAGGCTCTTGGTGAGGATTACGAGATCGTAGCTACCGTGATCTGCGGTGACAACTATTTCGGTGAAAACCTGGATGAAGCGACAGATACGATTATCGATATGGTAAAGAAATATGAACCGGATGTATTTTTTGCAGGACCTGCATTCAATGCCGGACGTTACGGTGTTGCCTGCGGTACGATCTGTAAAGCTGTGGAAGAGAGACTTGGTATTCCGGTGCTGACAGCAGCATATGAGGAGAACCCTGGTGTTGATATGTTCCGTAAGGACGTGATCACAGTGAAGACAGGAAATTCTGCCGCTACGATGAGAAAAGTCCTACCTTCCATCGTCAATCTGATTCAAAAGATGGCTACAGGAGCAGAGATCCTTGGACCTGCGGAGGAGAACTATCACGAAAGAGGAATCCGTGTCAACTACTTTGCGGAAGAGAGAGGATCCGCTCGTGCGATTAAGATGCTCGTTAAGAAGATGAAAGGTGAACCGTTTGAGACAGACCTTCCGATGCCGAAGTTCGACAGGGTACCGCCTGCACCGGCGATCAAAGATATCAAACACGCAAAGATCGCTGTTGTTACATCCGGTGGAGTTGTTCCGGTAGGAAACCCGGATCATATTGAGTCTTCCAACGCGACGAAGTACGGTGTGTACTCTATCGAAGGAATGGACGCCCTGTCTCCGGACGATTTCACAACAATCCACGGTGGATACGACCGTCAGTTCGTCATGGCGAATCCGAACCTGGTTGTTCCGCTTGATGTACTGCGCGAAATGGAAAAAGATGGAGAGTTCGGTGAACTTGTAAACTTCTTCTGTACAACAACCGGAACCGGAACAGCTACCGGATCCGCTGCAAAATTTGGAGATGAGATTGGTAAGATCCTCACAGAACAGGAGCATGTTGACGGCGTTATCCTTGTCAGCACATGAGGTACCTGTACTCGTTGCGGCGCAACGATGGTAAAAGGAATCGAAAAATATGGGGTTCCTGTCGTACATATGGCGACGGTTGTTCCGATTTCCCTTACAATTGGAGCAAACAGAATTATTCCGGGCGTTGGTATTCCGTATCCGCTGGGTGATCCTACTCAGGGCGAAGTGGATTCCAAGAAGATACGTAAGAGAATGGTTCGTCGTGCATTAAAAGCACTTCAGACAGAAGTAGACGGTCAGACTGTATTTGAAAAAGATAACTTCTAAATAAACAACAGACAGGAAATTGTGGGTACGGTGCATCTGTACTGTACCCACATTGAATTTATAAGGATAGGAGGGGACTCTATGGGCAAAGAAAGCGGTGCGGTGAACTGGAAGAGAGTTCTGATTCTGGCTGGAGCCGTGATTGCGTTTACAATCGGTTCCGGGTTTGCAACCGGACAGGAAATTATTCAGTATTTTACAGCCTATGGCTGGCAGTCCATTTTGGTTATTCTTGGATTTGCGGTTGCATTTTTGTATTACAATTTCAACTTTGCAAAAGCAGGTGCGGAGCAGCATTTTGAACATGGGAACGACGTGTACAAATATTTCTGCGGAAAATACGTAGGTACATTCTGCGATTACTATTCCACGGTTTTTTGTTATATGTCATTTTGGGTAATGATCGGAGGAGCGGCATCCACACTGCACCAGGAGTACGGACTTCCTACCTGGGCAGGCGCAGTGATTCTGACCATCCTGACGACCATCACCGTAATCGGCGGACTGAATTCTCTCGTTGACGCCATCGGTGTGGTGGGACCAATCATCGTTGTCCTTTGTATCTTTATTGGTCTTGTTACCTGTATCCAAGATGGCGGCAATGTCGCTGCTGGTCTTGATGTGATCAAGAACAGCGCCTATGCGGGAGCAGAAGGTGGAGAGACGATCAAGAACGCAGGAGCAAACTGGTTTATCTCTGCTGCATCTTACGCTGGATTCGTTCTTTTGTGGTTTGCAAGTTTCACGGCAGCTCTTGGTTCTAAGAACAAGAAAAAAGATCTCAATTACGGTATTATCGGCGGAACCGTTGCAGTATGTGTGGCGATTGGTTTGATTTCCTTTGCTCAGATCGCAAATATCAACACTCCGCTTTCAGGCAGCGACAGCACATTTGTATGGAATGCGGATATTCCGAACCTGATCCTTGCCATGAAGATCTGGAAACCGTTCTCAGCGATCTTTGCAATTGTTGTATTTGCCGGTATTTATACGACAGCGGTTCCGTTGCTTTACAATCCGGCATCCCGCTTCGCAAAAGAGGGAACGTCAAAATTCCGTATCCTGACTGTGATTCTTGCGGTTGTCGGATTGATTGTCGGTCTGTTCCTTCCGTTCAGAACACTGGTTAATGTGATCTATGTTATCAACGGATATGTAGGAGCGATTTTGATTCTCTTTATGCTAAAGAAGAATATTACGGATCTGTTGAAAAAGAAGAAAAAGGCTTAAGGAAGAAGAATCGAGTAGGAGGGGATTTTAATAAATCCCCGACCTCTCACACCACCGTGCGTA
>OAWD01000159.1_pt1 | contig 68090 bp, 58 predicted proteins | sample 1495361 | NCBI WGS metagenome assembly OAWD01 (sample SAMEA2580130, study PRJEB22360) | human gut metagenome | biome: human gut; feature: human-associated habitat; material: faeces | place: Denmark | collected 2008/2010 | reverse complement strand
GAACCGGCGGGCCGGAAAGCTGGCGCTGGACCATACGCTCAGCCAGGCAAAACGGGATAAAATCAGGGTGATTGTGGGTATGTATGATGTCAACGACCTTAAGGAGGTCAATGATACTTATGGACACGCAGAAGGCGATGTTTTGCTGAAGACCATTGCCAGGAATATTAAGGAATGCCTGGCGCCGCAGGATTACACATTCCGGCTGAGCGGTGATGAGTTTATCATTGTTTTCAAGGATACTGATCTCACAGCCTCTAAGGAAAAGGTGCGGCGTGCCAGAGAGCGGATACAGCTTTTTAAGGAGAAGCACCAAAAGCTCTACGAAATGAACTTCTGCTGTGGTTATGAGGAGGTTGAGCCCGATGACCAAAGGACCATCACAGAGATTCTGACAAATGTTGATGAGAAAATGTATGAGAAAAAAAGGCTGTTCCACATTCAAAAGGCAGAAGAAAAGTACCAAAAGGAGGGAGAAAAGCAGGGGCGGACAAAGACCTTTAGCTATGATAAAGAACATCTTTACGATGCGCTGGTCCAGAGTACGGATGATTATATCTATGTGTGCAATATGAAGACGAACACCTTCCGTTATCCCAAGGCCATGGTGGAGGAGTTTGACCTTCCCGGCGAGGTGATCGAAAACGCCGCTGCGGTTTGGGGGGCAAGGGTTCACGATCTGGATAAAAAGGCCTTTCTTGAGTCCAATCAGGAAATAACAGACGGCCGTACAGACTGTCACAGTGTCGAATACCGTGCCAGAAACCGCAAGGGCGAATGGGTGTGGATGCGGTGCAGAGGCCATCTGGAGCGTGACGAATCCGGCGAACCAACGCTTTTTGCCGGCATTATCACAAATCTGGGCAAAAAAAATAAAATAGACCACCTGACCGGGCTTTTTAATAAGTTTGAATTTGAGGAAGAAATCGAGCGGCTGATCAGTACAAAGCCGGATCAGCCCATTGGGATAATGATTTTGGGAATAGATGAGTTTAAGCGTATCAATGATCTCTATAACCGAAGTTTTGGCGATGAGGTCATACGGATTATCTCCCAGAAGATTCAGACATTTCTGCCTCCGGATGCCACGGTCTACCGGATGGATGGCGATGAATTCGGTATTATTCTCAGAAATGGTACGGTGCATGGACTGGAAAACATTTACGGGAAAATATACCAGGCTGTTAACCATCAGCAGGAGTTCAACGGTAAGAAATTTTATTGTACGCTCTCTGCCGGGTGCACCCTTTACCCATTAGACGGCAAAACCTATCTTGATTTAATCAAATATGCGGGGTATTCATTGGAATACGCTAAAAATAAAGGGAAGAATCAGATTGCCTTTTTCTCAGAGGATATCCTGATTGGAAAAACCCGTCAGTTGGATTTGACCGAGCTGCTGCGCGAAAGTGTGGAGCAGGGTTTTGAAAATTTTGAAGTCTATTACCAGCTTCAGGTCAATGCTGATACGAGAAAGATAAAAGGAGCGGAGGCGCTGGCGCGATGGAAATGTGAAAAGTACGGGCAGGTACCACCAGACCAGTTTATCCCGATTCTGGAGGAAAGCGGCCTTATTATCCCGGTCGGCAAATGGATCTTTGAACAGGCGCTGGGCGCTTGTGCCCGCTGGATAAAAAAAGACCCGGATTTTGTCATCAGCGTTAACCTGTCCTACGTCCAGCTTGAGGACGCCGGGTTCATCGATTTTATGGAGCGGACAGTGCTGAGCAGCGGCGTTCCCCCGGCGAACGTGGTAGTAGAGATGACGGAAAGCTACATCGCCTCAAATATAAACCGGGTCGAAGGGATCTTTGACCGGATACGCAGCTTCGGTATGAAAATCGCTATGGATGATTTTGGAACAGGCTATTCCTCGCTTGGAATCCTGAAGAAGATTCCGGCAGACATTGTGAAAATTGACCGGATATTTGTAAAAGATGTTCAGACAAGCCATTTTGATCTGACCTTTATAAAATTTATTGTGGAGCTGTGCCATGATGTGGGGATTGAGGTCTGCCTGGAGGGGGTGGAGACAGAAGGCGAGTACGAGGCTGTAAAGCCCCATGCCGTTGATTTTATACAGGGATATCTTTTTGGAAAACCTGTGCCGGGAAGTATTTTTAAAGAACAAAATTTTAGTTAGGAGTGTAAAAATGGAAGATCAGGAAAAAAAGGATCAAATTTTCAGTTATGCGGTTGAGAATTTTAAAAACGGACTAAACTGTGCAGAGTGTGTTTATGACGCTCTGATCAGGGCAGGGGTGCTGGAGGTCCCGCCTGAAACGAGAGCGATGTGCACAGGTTTTGGCGGCGGTATCGGGCTCAGCGGTTATACCTGTGGAGCACTTTCCGGTGCGGTTATGGCAAACAGCGCCATATACGGCCGGCCAGACCCATGGGCAGTACCGGATGAGGAAAGGGGCCACGAAGTGGCGGCCAGGTATTACCGGCGTTACAACAAAATGGTGCACGATTTTGAGGCGGCCAACAGCGGGGTGCTCTGTCGGGAAATTTGTTCAAAATATGATGATTGGCACAGCAAAGACCGGAAAAAGGCATGTCTTAAGCTTATCGGCGCGGCGGCGGTGATGGCCTATGAATATTTACAGATGCCCCAGGAAGAAGCCTTTGAGTTGCCCTATGGCGAAAACATGGGAGAAATGAAGTAAAAAGTAACCGCTCCGTCTTAAATTCTTGAAGAAGTCTTGAAGAAATGGCGGGGCGGTTTTATTGTATAATAAATTTGATAAACTTATGATTAAGGGGAGCATTATGCATACATTAAAGAATGTCGCGCCGGTGATCTGGATCATTATCGCTGTCTTGGTTTTGTGCGCGGGCCTGATCCTGATTTTTAATACGACGCTGGCCTGGAGTATCATCGAATGGAGCGTCGCCGCCCTGATTCTGGCGGTTGGGCTGATTTACCTGTTTTCGGTTTTTATTAAAACAACGGAGCAGAAATTAAAGGCCCTTGGAATCGGAGCTCTCTGTGTTTTGGGCAGTGCCGCTCTCTTTGCCATGCCGCGTTTAATCGGCGGCACCTTTGGTCTGGTGTCCGCGGTTCTGGCCATTATCATTGGCCTGCTGGTGCTGTTGAATGCCTTTAAGCTCCGCAGAGACGGGGCGGGTTGGACAGGCACATTGATTACAGCGGCCGCTTATCTTGCCATTGGCTTCGCCATGTTCTTCGCGGAATCAGGCGGGCGTTTGTTCAGCGTACTGCTTGGCCTGTATTTTGTTGTTTTTTCTTTCAATATTTTTGGGGATGCGCTGGTTTCCTTAATGGGAAACAATACAGCAGCTCAAAAATACAAACGGAAGGTCCGCGTTCCGCTGCCGACTTTTATCGCAGCGTTTTTGCCGATGAAAATGCTGAGGACTGTCAATCATCTAGTGGAGGAGGATCCTGATGAGCTGCTGCTGGTTGAGCGGCCTGAGCAGCGTCATGAGCCGGATATGGAAATCTATATTCATACGAGAGAGGGTTTTATCCCAGGCATGGGACATGTGGACATCGCTGTCGGCGATCAGGTATACACCTATGGAAATTATGATGATGCCACATGGAAGCTGGGAGGCTTCTTTGCAGACGGCGTAATGGTTGAAATGGACCGCGAGACACACATACGCATGTCGCTGGAGGTTGAGAAAAAAGTCCTGATGGTCTATGGCCTTGCTCTGAAGCCTGAGCAAAAGAAAGCTATTTTAGAGCGTATCGCAGCATTAAAAGCGGATATGATTCCCTGGGAACCATTGGCACAGCAGGCAGAAAAGGGTGAAATCGAAGGAAATCCAGAGGATTATCAGGATGTTGCGAGCCAGACCTATCGCAATTCCAGAGGACGTTTTTATAAATTTAAAAAGGGGAATCCCTTTAAAACCTACTACGCGGTGGGTACAAACTGTGTAAAGCTCGCAGACAGCATTGTCGGGCAATCGGGAATAGATCTGCTGCGGGTAAACGGGATCATCACGCCCGGCACCTACCTCGATTATCTCGACAGCCTCTATGAACGTGGGGATTCCATAGTGGTAGCGCGAAAGCTCTATTATCCGGAAAACAGTGATGCCGGCAGAGAATAAAGAAAAACTCAAGGTTTCAGGCTGTTTCCGGGCTTTGGTTTTGATTTATTTTTCTTTATACGTTATAATAGCACTATTATAATGTTAAGTGGGGAATAAAAATGCAGTGGACTGAGAAGGATTATCGAAAGATGGACACTGCCATCAAAAAAGGATATGAGTTTTTTTCAGAGAGCCCTGAAAAATCCGTCAACTACTGGTGGCAGGTATGGACTAAAATCAACAATTATAACCAGAAAAACGGAAGCCGCAGCTTTTACACTGTGCTGGACGGCTGGTCCGGCTGGGATACGTCACCTGTTACGTGGATGACTGATTTTGAGGATGCCTTTGTCAATTACGGACGGCTGGATCAGCGGATCACCTACTGTGAGACTATGCTGAAGAATTATGACGATATCAGCAATGTCAGCCGACGGATTATCAATGATACCTTGGCCTCCGCCTATCTGGAAAAAGGCGATCTTAAAAAGGGCGATGCCTTTTACAGAGAGCTGATGAAAAATCCGGAAAGCGATTTGACGGTGTGGGTTAATTATGCCAGGACCTTTACGAATGGGGTAAGGCATGAGAACGATTTTGAAAAGGCCGCGGGTATTCTGGAGGAGGGCGAAAAACGCCTGAAAAACCACGAGGTCAGCCCCATTGGCAGCAATGACCTTTACAGCGCTCTGGCAGATACTTACGAGAAATTGGATATGCCCGACAAGGCAGATAACGCCCGGTCAAAAATCAAGGGCGATGCGGCTAAAAAAGAATCCTTTTTTACAAGGCTCTTTAAAAAGAAAAAATAGGAGAACTGAAATGACAGAAGAACGATTCAAAGAGATATTAGATGCCTTTTTAGGCGATCCTGATTTAATGGCAAGTGTAAATGTAGCGCCGACTTTTGAAGCCGGTTATGAGCTGGTTGCAGAAAAAATGCCGGGTTTAAGCCTGGAAGAGTTTACTGAAGCCATGAACATGCTCCGCCAGGTGATGCTGGCAAACGCAGGAAATACCAGCGTTCAATAATTTCCGGAAGATCAGGAGGCCTTCGCTTATAAACGGAGGCCTTTTTCATTAGAAAAAGACGAAAGAGAGGAGAAAAATTGTACGAAAAATTAATGGATTTTGTGCGGCAAAAGCCAGAGGTCTACGCGCCGGGAACTTCAAAATTCTGGGATGATCCGCACATTTCCAAACAGATGCTTAAAGCCCATCTGGAGCCGGAGATCGATTCAGCCTCCAGAAAGCACAGCTTTATAAAAAAATCGGCCGCGTGGATCGCAGGGCTGAAAGCGCCGGAGGGGAGCCAGCTGCTGGACCTTGGCTGCGGGCCTGGCCTGTACACGGAGTTATTTGACGCAAGCGGCTTTACCGTTACAGGGATTGACCTTTCACAGCGCTCCATCGAATATGCGGGAGCTCAGGCGGCTTTAAAGCAGAGGCGCATTGAGTACCGATGCCAGAATTATCTGGAGATTGATTATCAGGAAGCTTTTGACATCATCACCTTGATCTACTGTGATTACGGTGTTTTGTGCCCTGCTGACCGGGGGCAGCTGCTAAAAAGAATAATAGGGGCACTGAAGCCCGGAGGGCTCTTTATCCTGGATGGCTTTACAGAAAAATTCTGGCAGGATGTCCCAGTAAAACAGGAGATTTCTTATGAGGAGAACGGATTCTGGTCTCCGGATGCCTATGTATGCCTGAACAGGAATACGCATTACCCTGAAACTAAAAACACACTGGAGCAGAGCATTATCATTACAGCGGATGAGTGCCAGTGCTTTAATATCTGGAACCAGATTTTTACGAAAGCTTCGATGGAACAGGAATTAAGCAACGCAGGATTTAACACGGTCATGTTCTTTGATGATGTGTGCGGAGCGCCTCTGTCAGAGAACAGTAAAACAATCTGTGCGGTAGCCCAGAAAGCACAGGCCTTTTAAGCGATGAGACAAGTATCTTGTCTCTTTTTTATTACATGAAAGTAGATATAAAGAAAACTTTAGGTTAATGGGGTTTCCGCGCCACAGCTAAAATGTTATAATCGAAGTCAGTGAGTTCAAAATAAAGGAGACAGTAGGATGAAGACAGAATTAAATAAAAAAATGCCCTTTGGGGGGTGCTCATTAAAGGATTTTGGCATGATCGCAGTCGGGTCATTTTTGTTATCCCTGGGCGTCAGCTGGTTTGCAGACCCGGCTGGCCTGGTCGTAGGGGGGATCAGTGGTCTCGCCATTGTTGTAAAGGCGGTAACGGAGAGCTGGTTTGGTTTTGCGGTACCCCTTGCAGTTACGAACCTTGTCCTCAATGTTCCCCTGTACATCATCAGCCTGAAGCAGAGAGGCTTTGGGTTTATACAAAAATCCATCTACGCGGTTTTATTGATGACGCTGTTTTTGTGGGTGGTTGAGTACATTCCCAATATTTTTGATTTTAAGGATGATTTATTGCTGGCGGCGCTGGCGTGCGGTGTATTATCTGGCGTCGGCATTGGTATGGTAATGCGCGTTAACGGAACTACCGGCGGGACAGAAATGCTGGCGGCCATCGTCAAATATATCCATCCCCATTTCCCCATTGCCAAGCTGATTTTTTTTATTGATGCGGCAATCATCGCCCTTGGCTTTTTCATTTTTGGGCCGGAGCGGACAGTTTACGCGGTCATCAGCGTTTATGTATGCTCAAAAATTATTGACAGCATGCTGGAGGGCGTCCATTTCGCCAAGGAGGCTTTGATTATCAGCGAAAAGAGCAAGGAAATATCGGAAGCGATTTTTGAGTATCTGGACCGCGGCAACACGGGTATCCCCATCAAAGGGATGTATACCGAGGAGCAAAAGGAAATGCTGATGGTGATTGTCTCTCAGAAGGAAGTCGTTCAGCTGCGCCAGATTGTGACAGCCATTGATCCCAGAGCATTTTTAATTATCGGTGATGTCCATGAGGTGCTGGGCGAAGGCTTTAATGAAGACTACGATGAGCTGAGCCTGAGCTAGGAGACGCTATGAAGAGGAAATACATTAAAGTGGCCGGCCTGCTGATGGCTTTGTGCGTGGTGGCTGTGAGCCTGGCAGGCTGTGGAAAGGAAAAGGTGGTAACCCGTACGGATTTTGCGCTGGATACAGTGATCACCATCGCAGCCTATGGACAGTCGGATGAAGGGATTCTAAAAGAACCTTTTAACCGGATCCGTGAGCTTGACAACAAGCTTAATGCTTTTTCAGAGGACAGTGAGATTTCTAAAATCAATGCCGCCGCCGGCCAGGAGCCTGTGGTGGTGTCGGAGGATACCTTTAATGCTGTAAAAAAAGGGCTTGAGTACAGCAAAAAGACAGGTGGCGCTTTTGACATCACCATTGGGCCGCTGGTGGATTTATGGAAAATTGAAGCGCCGGGAGAAGGTGTTGTGCCTGAGCAGCCCGCTATTGATGCGGCCAAAGCCCTTGTGGATTACCGAAAGGTGGCGCTGGATGAAGCCGCGCATTCAGTGTTTTTGGAAGAACCGGGAATGAAGATTAACCTTGGGGCCATTGCCAAAGGGTATATCGGCGATGCGGTAAAGGCGGTGCTGCAATCGGAGGGTGTAGAGCGGGCCATTATTAATCTTGGCGGTAACGTGGTACTGATCGGCGGCAAGTCAAACCGAGAGCCCTTTACAGTGAGTCTGGAGGACCCTGAAGCCCCCTTGAGCAACGGCAGCATCAGTGATGCGTCGACCCTTGGTGTTTTAAGAGAGAGGGATAATTCCATTGTTACCTCAGGGGATTATGAGCGCTACTTTATCGGGCCGGACGGTAAAAGGTATCACCATATTCTGGACCCTAAAACAGGCTACCCTGCGGAGTCAGGCCTGCACCAGGTCACAGTGATAACAGATACATCGGCCGATGCCGATGCGCTGTCAACCGCTTTCTTTGTGATGGGGCTGGACCAGGCCATGACTTATATTCGTGAAACGGAGGGAATTGAGGCTGTTTTTGTGACAACGGACAACCGTATTGTAGCGACAAAAGGGATGGAGGGTACTTTTGTCTTTGATGAGGGGAACCATGGTGGCCAGTACACACTGGAATTTACAGAACCTTGATTCAAAATACGCATTTATTAACAAAACCTTTATGAGCTTTTGAATATAATAAAAGCTGAAAAGAGAAGCCACAGGATGTGGTGGAAAAGAGGGTAAAAATGAATGCGGAATTTACTGAAAAAGCGATCACAAAACAGGTAAGTAAGTGGCAGGTAAGCTGTCAGGCTTTTGCCGGAACACAACTGGAAGAGCTAGCGGCTATGACAGCGCTATGCTATAAAGACGACAACAGCGATATGGGACAGGCAGTTTATAGACAAGTATGCCAGCATTACCCTAATGCGGATGACATTTTTAAAAATACTGGCTGCAGGTGGGTTGGTTATAATGATAAAACAGGCCTGAGCGGTGTAAATATTGATGGAAATATTATAAGGAAGGGCAGCGCCGACGCTGTGCAGAATTATTTTCTGGCGCTTGGACACGCGTTTCCAGATGCCTGTATACTGGCAGAAAAAGCAGCCCGCACACTCGGCCATAAAACAGAGGTGATCTGCAAGAATGGCAGGGTTATTGGGATGGTCACGCTGGTGTTGGAGCAGGCTGTTCTCTCTAAAAATCAAAAAAATGAAAATGCTTTATCCGCCTGAAAAAGAGAGATGAAAAGAGTGCTTTTCATCTCTCTTTTTTATGTGGTGGGACAATCGTAACGAAACATTAATGGCAATATACACTTTCTTTACACTATCTTTATTTCGGCGCGGGTATAATGCTAACATCGAAAGGGGTGAAGAAGTGTTATGGAAATTATAACGATCATCACTGGTGTTCTCGGATTAGGATTAATGGGATATCTGTTTTATGTCTTATTTAGAGGTGAAAATTTATGAGCAGCGCGTTCATTCAGGATATCATCTTTCTCGTCGCTGTTATAGGGCTTGGGTTTCCTATAGGAAAACTGACCTATAAAATTATGGAAGGCGGAAAGATAAAATTTCTAGGTTTTTTAAGACCGGTGGAGCTTTGCGTATACAAAGCAATGGGTGTTGACGAGAACAGAGGAATGAGCGGCAGACAGTATGCTATTGCCACCCTCCTGTTCAGTCTTTTCGGTTTGCTCTTTTTAACCGCGTTGCTGATGTGCCAGGGCTTTCTTCCCTTTAACCCCGAAGGATTGCCGGGGTTGAGCTGGGATCTGGCATATAATACTGCGGCGAGCTTTGTAAGCAATACGAACTGGCAGGCCTACAGCGGTGAGACAACACTTTCCTATTTGTCACAGTTTCTTGGATTAACGGTTCAGAATTTTGTATCTGCGGCAACTGGGATTGCGGTTTTGTTTGCCTTGATCAGAGGATTCATCCTCAAAAAATCAAAAACGGTCGGGAATTTCTGGTGTGACCTGGTAAGGACAGTTCTGTATTTGTTGCTGCCGCTGTCCCTGATCGTTGCCATTATTCTGATGTCCCAGGGCGTTGTGCAGACACTGGCGCCATACGCTCAGGCAGCGTTTTTGCAGGGAGGCGGTTCTCAAATAGTTCCTCTGGGACCAGCAGCCAGTCAAATTGCCATTAAACAGCTGGGTACAAACGGCGGCGGCTTCTTTGGCGTTAACTCAGCCTTTCCGCTGGAAAACCCAACGGCTATTTCTAATTTTGTGGAATGCTGGGCGATCATTGTCATTCCGGCGGCTTTATGCTTTACTTTTGGAAAAGCCGTAAAGGACAGTAAGCAGGGGCGGAGTATTTTGATTGCCATGACGCTGGTATTTATTGTGGCTTTAACATTGACCACCATGAGCGAATACAATCTTGGCCCGCAGTTCAATAATGTAGAATCTTCTGCCAGCATTGAAGGGAAAGAGGTTCGGTTTGGAGCGGGCGGTTCAGCGCTCTGGGGGGTAACCACCACAGCAGCCTCCAATGGATCGGTGAACTCAATGCACGACAGCTTTACGCCGCTTGGCGGAATGTTTCTTATGTTTATGATGCAGCTGGGGGAAATTATCTTCGGCGGCGTTGGGTCAGGACTTTATGCAATGCTGGCCTTTGCGATCCTCGCGATTTTTATCGCGGGGCTGATGGTTGGGCGCACACCGGAATACCTTGGCAAAAAAATAGAGCCCTATGACATGAAAATGACTTGTGTTATCCTTCTGGTCCCGCCGCTGCTCATACTGGGGGGGACGGCCATTGCCACCATGATGCCTCAGGCATCTGACTGGCTGACGAACAGCGGAGCACATGGATTTTCGGAAATCCTTTATGCCTATACCTCCGGCGGGGCCAACAACGGGAGTGCCTTCGCGGGTTATGCGGCCAATAACGTGTTTAACAATGTAATGATCGGCTCAGAAATGCTGATCGTACGTTTTATTCCGATGGCAGCAGTTATTTGCCTTGGCGCAAATCTGGCGTCAAAGAAAGCAGTGCCCAAAAGCGATGGTACACTCAGTACCACAGGCCCCATGTTCGTGGGGCTGCTGATCGGTGTTTTCCTGATCCTCGGTGCGCTCAGCTTTTTGCCGGCACTGGCCCTCGGCCCAATTGCGGATTACTTTACCATGCTATGATGTGAAAAGGTGAGAAAATGAAGAAAAAAAGTATGTTTAACAAAGACATTATGAAGGACTCTCTTGTCCAGTCTTTAAAAAAATTAACACCGCGCGTGCAGATCAAAAACCCTGTCATGTTTGTTGTATACCTCGGAGCCATACTCACATCCGTTTTATTTATTCTGTCACTCTTTGGTATCAGTGATGCTCAGAGTGGCTATACGCTGGCCATAACTGTTGTTCTGTGGCTGACAGTCCTCTTTGCCAATTTTGCCGAAGCACTGGCGGAGGGCAGAGGTCGCGCTCAGGCAGAAAGCCTGAGGAGCAGCCGGAAAGATGTAATGGCGAGAAAACTGAAAACAGCGGATGCTAACGCTGATTATATAGAGGTCAGGGCCTCTGAACTAAAAAAAGACGATATTTTTCTGGTAAAAGCAGGAGAACAGATTCCAATGGATGGCGAGGTTATCATTGGCGCGGCGTCAGTTGACGAGAGTGCCATTACCGGAGAATCGGCCCCGGTAATCCGCGAATCGGGCGGAGACAGGAGCGCTGTGACAGGCGGCACCTCGTTGGCGTCGGACTGGCTGGTGGTTCGTGTAACAGCCGAAGCAGGTGAAACTTTTCTGGACAAAATGATCGCCATGGTAGAAGGTGCTTCCAGAAAGAAAACGCCCAATGAGGTTGCTCTTCAGATTTTGCTGGTAACCTTGACCATTATATTTTTGGCCATTACGATTACGCTGTTTCCATTTTCAGGATTTGCCGCGGCGCAGAGCGGACAGGGCGAAGCGGTTTCAATCACTAACCTTGTCGCCTTACTGGTCTGCCTGGCGCCAACCACCATCGGCGCGCTGCTTTCCTGTATTGGGATTGCGGGTATGAGCCGTTTGAACCAGGCTAACGTGCTGGCAATGAGCGGCCGCGCCATTGAAGCAGCAGGCGATGTGGATGTTTTACTTTTAGACAAAACGGGTACCATCACCCTCGGAAACCGCCAGGCCAGTGAATTTTTACCGGTAAAAGGCGTGAGTGAAGAAGAATTGGCCGATGCGGCACAGCTGGCTTCTCTGGCAGATGAAACGCCAGAAGGCCGCAGTATTGTGATTTTGGCCAAGGAGAAATTCAATATCCGGGGTCGGGATATGGAAAAGCTGAACGCAGATTTTGTGGGGTTTACAGCCAAAACCCGCATGAGCGGGATCAATTATAATAATAATGTTATCCGGAAAGGCGCGGCAGACGCCATAAAAGAGTATGTGATGGTAAAGGGCTATCCATATCCGGATGAATGTGAAAAGATTGTTGAAAATGTTGCGAACCAGGGCGGTACGCCCTTGGTAGTGGCTAAAAACGGACAGGTGCTGGGCGTTGTCCACCTGAAGGATATTATAAAAAACGGCGTTAAGGAACGGTTTGATGATTTGAGAAAAATGGGTATTAAAACCATTATGATCACCGGTGATAATCCCATGACGGCCGCGGCCATTGCGGCTGAAGCGGGCGTAGATGATTTTCTGGCTGAGGCCACACCGGAAACCAAGCTTGATTTAATCAAGGATTACCAGTCCAGGGGCTATCTGGTTGCCATGACCGGTGACGGCACCAACGACGCCCCGGCACTTGCCCAGGCGGATGTAGCTGTTGCCATGAATACTGGCACACAGGCTGCCAAGGAGGCTGGGAATATGGTGGACCTGGATTCCAGCCCCACCAAGCTGATAGAAGTCGTGCAGATCGGAAAACAGCTGCTGATGACCCGGGGGTCATTGACGACCTTCAGCATTGCCAACGATGTGGCCAAGTACTTTGCCATTATTCCGGTTCTGTTTTTTGCCATTTATCCTCAGCTCTCGGCCTTGAATTTTATGGGGCTGACCAGCGGTACCAGCGCCATGCTCTCGGCCATCATTTATAACGCGCTGATCATTGTCGCATTGATCCCGCTGGCTTTAAGAGGGGTTAAATATCAGGAGCAGCCTGCCGGAAAGCTGCTGCGGCGCAATATGCTGGTCTATGGGCTGGGAGGGCTTATCGCGCCCTTTATAGCCATCAAGCTGATTGATATGCTTCTGACCATTTGCGGTTTAGTGTGAGGTGAGTAAAATGACTGAAAATAAATCGGTAGTGAGGCCAGCTGTTGTCGGATTTTTGATACTGACGCTTATTACAGGGGTTATTTATACCTTCGTGTGTACAGGTATCGGACAGCTTTTGTTTAACCATAAAGCAAATGGAAGTATGATTACTGGAACGAGCAATGGGCAGGAGGTACAATACGGTTCTGAGTTTTTGGCCCAGCCTTTTACAGACCCCAAATATTTGATTGGCAGACCCTGGAATGACGGAACACCCACAAACCTAAACCCGGTTGGCGATGAGCAGGAAGCGCTGGTTCAAGAAAGAATCGACTGGTGGCATGGGCTGGACCCAGAGAATAGCGCAGACATTCCAATGGAGCTTGTCACCGTGGGCGGCAGCGGCTATGATCCGGAAATCACCCCGGCAGGGGCGGAGTACCAGGTGGCACGCATCGCGAGAGAACGGGGCATCAGTGAGGAAAAGGTGAGAGAAATCATTACTGCCAACACGAAAGACCGTGCTTTTGGCGTGCTGGGTGAGCCGACAGTCAATGTGTTAAAAGTAAATTTAGCACTTGATGGTATTGAAACAGAATAATCGTCTATGATAGTATTTAGGGATAGAGGAAGCTCTATCCTTTGAGACGTTGGAGGATATATTGAGAGATAAAAGAGAGACAATGTCATAGTGGAGGTAAAATATGGATTTTCAGGATGAACGTCCAAATCCGGAACGTTTACTAAAAGAAATAAATGAGGAAGAACGGCGCAGCCGAGAAGATGAAGAGGGTATTGGACATCTGAAAATCTTTTTTGGCTATTGCGCGGGTGTGGGTAAAACCTATGCGATGCTGGAGGAGGCCCAGCAGCTTTATAAGAAGGGTGTGGACGTACTGGTAGGCTATGTGGAGCCACATACCCGGCCAGAAACCATGGCGATGCTTGAGGGCCTGCCAGCAATTCCGCCTCAGGTAGTGGATTACAAGGGTATTACCCTCAGAGATTTCGATCTGGATAAGGCGCTGGAAAAAAAACCAAAAGTCATTATCGTTGATGAGTTTGCCCATACCAATCCTGAGGGCTTCCGCAATAAAAAGCGCTATCAGGATATTGAGGAGCTGCTGAATGCGGGAATTGACGTATATACCACAGTCAATGTCCAGCATATTGAAAGCCTGAACGATGTGGTCGGAAGTATTACCGGGATCATCGTACATGAACGCGTGCCGGATTATGTTTTTGACAAAGCAGATAAAATCAAGCTGGTGGACATTGATCCCGAGGAGCTTCTGAAGCGTTTTGAGGAGGGCAAGGTCTACGCGCCGGAAAAGGCCGATCTGGCGAAAAGGCGGTTTTTTACCGTTGAGAATCTGAACGCCCTGCGTGAAATCGCTATGCGTAAGGCAGCGGACCGCATTGTCAGCGGCGCTGGGAATAAAAAGAAAAAGGTGCCGTTTTCCAAGATGCTGGTATGCGTAGGGCCATCGCCGTCCTCAGCGCATTGTATACGGACCACAGCCCGAATAGCCGACGCTTTCCATATTCCGTGGGTGGCGCTGTATGTCAAAACCTCAGACCGGACCTATGCGGATATCAGCGAGCGCAAGAACCTGCAGGATAATATGAACCTGGCCGAGCAGCTGGGGGCAGAGATTGTCACCATGCAGGGCGATGATATGGCCATGGTTATATCGGAGTATATCAAGCAGTCCGGAATCACCAATGTTGTGATCGGCAAGGGAAGAAACAAGCCCAATCCCTTTAAAGAGGATCTGGAAGATCAGCTTTTAAGCATGAATCCTGGCATCGAGATACATATTGTGCCGGACAGCCAGGCCGAGAAAACCAGTGGCGGTATCCCCAAAAAGCGGCTTAGCTGGCTGAGTAAGCGAATTTTGAGCCTGCACTTTTCATTGAAGGATTTTGGAAAAACGGTTTTGACGCTGGTACTGGCAACCGCGATCTCATTTGGACTCAGGGAGCTTAATCTGGGTGATCAGAATATTATCATGGTTTATCTTCTCTCGATTTTGGTGATTTCCAGGGTAACCGTTGGATATTTATATGGCATATGTGCGTCAGTTTTTGGTGTACTGCTTTTTAATTTTTTCTTTACAGAGCCCTACTTTACCTTTAACGCCACCAATCCCACCTACCCGGTGACTTTTATTGTCATGCTTCTGGTAGCGTTGATGACCAGTGCGTTAACCAATGGGATTAAGGTTCAGGCCAAAATGGCAGTGATGAATGAAAGGCGTACTGAGATTCTCTATGAGCTGAGCAAAAAGCTGCTGATTACCCGCGGGCTGGAGAATATTGTGACGCTCACCAACGAATCCCTGACCTCTATTTTTGAGCGGTCCGTTATTTTCTATACGCAGAATCCAGATGAAAAGAACCGCGGAACCTTTATGCAGGGACCAGAGGAGACAAGCGGCGCTTTCATGCAGTCCAAGGAGGAAGAGGCAGTGGCGCACTGGGTTTTCCAAAATAAAAAGGCCGCCGGAAATGGGACAGATACGCTGGTAGGCGCAAAGGGCTTTTATATGCCGGTTGTTTCGCAGGGCAGGGTTTTAGGCGTCATTGGCGTTTCCTGTGTCGAGGAAATGCTTCCGCCAAAACGGCGGGCGTTTTTAAAAATGATCGTATCACAGGTTGCCATGGCCCTTGAGCGGCAGCGGCTTTCTGATGAACAGGGAAAAGCCCGGCTGGAAACAGAAAAGGAAAAGATGCGGAGCAATTTTCTCAGAGCCATCTCCCATGATCTGCGGACACCGCTGACCGGCATTTTAGGCTCCAGCTCAGCGCTGCTTGAAAATATCGGAGAATTGGATATCTCTACACAGAAAAAGCTGTTGCGGGATATCAAGGACGATTCTGAGTGGATTATCCGTATGGTTGAGAACCTGCTCTCGGTGACGCGAATCGGCGAGGGAAAGGTTGATTTGAAGAAGCATCCCGAGGCGGTGGAGGAGATTGTCGGCGAGGCCGTCGCCATTATCCGCAAGCGGTTTGACCATACGGATATTAAGGTTGAGGTGCCTAATACGCTTCTGATGGTATCGATGGACGGCACATTGATTGAGCAGGTCATGATTAACCTGATGGAAAATGCCATAAAATACGCAGGCTCTCATCCTGTTTTGGATGTAAAGGTGCAGAATTTAGGAAAAAAAGCCCGTTTTATCGTGGGTGATAATGGAGAGGGAATATCCGAAACCATGCTGCCACACATTTTTGAGGGCTACATGGGCGATGAAGAAAAAAGCAGTGATTCGCGCCGTGGCATGGGGATTGGTCTGACCATATGCAAATCCATTGTTGACGCCCACGGCGGAACATTAAAAGCTAGAAATAAACAGGAAGGCGGGGCGGAATTCAGTTTTGAACTGCCCGTGGAGGAGGATGACAATAATGAGTCATAAAGCACTAGTACTTTTGGTTGAGGATGAAAAGGGAATAAGGAATTTTATATCCACTGTTCTCGATGTTAATAATTACCGTGTTGTGGAGGCCAGAGACGGGAAGGAAGCCCTTGAGCTTTTTACCTCTCGGTGCCCAGATTTAATCCTGCTGGATCTTGGTCTCCCAGATATGGACGGCATAGAGGTTTTAAAAACGATCCGGGGCTGGTCGGGCATACCGATTATTGTCGTTTCAGCAAGGGGCCATGAGCGTGAAAAGGTTGAGGCGCTTGACCTGGGAGCAGATGACTACATCACCAAACCCTTTGGGACTTCGGAGCTGCTGGCCCGTATCCGTACAGCTATGCGCCATCAGCAGGTAACGGTGGATGTACCGGAGCGCACAATTTTTTCTGTAGGAGACCTGACCATTGACTTTGATAAAAGACTGGTCACCCTGAATAATAATCCAGTCCATTTTACCCCTATCGAGTATAAAATATTGGAGATTTTGACCCAGTATCCCGGGAAGGTGGTTACCTATGACCAGATTATTAAAGATATATGGGGACCTTATACCAACGAAAACCAGACACTTCGGGTAAACATGGCAAACATCCGCCGGAAAATTGAAAAAAACCCCGCAGAGCCAAAGTATATTTTGACTGAGGTGGGCGTGGGCTACCGGTTTGTAGATGAAATTTGAGTTTAAAAAAAGATTAAAAAGCTTCAGTGTGCTCCAGAGTGCGTTGAAGCTTTTTATTTTAAAAGGAAGGCGGCAGGTTTCCTTGCGCCGTTTTATAAAAATAGGTATAATATTACATTATTAAAGACAGGTGAATGATCATGGAAAAATATATGAACGACCTCATTATTATCGGCGGCGGGGCGGCCGGCCTGGCGGCGGCGGTCGCAGCCAAACGCTCAGCCCCGTCTATGCAGGTCACAGTGCTTGAAAAAAAAGATAAACCAGGCAAGAAGCTCAGAGCAACAGGAAACGGCCGTTGTAATATCACCAATACCGCGCTTGCGACAGCGCCGTCCACCATTGCTTTTTTTGAGTCACTGGGAATCCCTGCGCGGGAGGACAGCGAAGGAAGAGTCTACCCCTTTTCAGAAAGCGCGCCGGGTGTGGCAGAGATTTTCACAGACCAGCTGAAGGCCCTCGGCGTGAAGCTCCAGACCAACGCTCCAGTCAGAGCGATTTCGGTTGAGAAAGGATGTTTTGCCGTAGAAACAGAGAAAAAACTGTTTTTGGGAAAAACAGTGATTTTGGCGACTGGGGGAAGGGCGGGCCCTGCCTATGGCTGTAGTGGCGACGGGTATACATTGGCAAAGGCTTTGGGGCATCATGTGACAAAAACACTGCCGGTTTTGACGGGGATCTGCTGTGCGGACCTGCCCGAAGCCTTAAAAGGCATCCGGGTAAAGGGAAAGCTGAGCCTGATCTGCCGTGATAAGGTGGTCTTTTCAGAGCATGGAGAGGTGCAGTTTACGGATTATGGCATTTCAGGGATCTGTGTTTTTAATCTGAGCCGCTATTTAAAATATCTGGGTGAGGAAAAGCTTGAACCCTATACAATCGTTCTTGACCTTGCACCGGAAAGAAGCTTTGCCGCAATGCTTTCTTCATGGCGCCGGGACACGGTGCTTGGGGAGAAAGCCTGTGTAGACGCTGTATCAGGAATTATCAAGCCGCCGTTGGCAGACCTGCTGCTTAAGCAGGCGAACATAAAGGAAAAAAGAAAGCTGTCAGAGCTTTCAGTGTCCGAGATATCTGCCCTTGATGGGCACTTGCATCGTCTGCGTTTTAAGCCGGTTTCCACAATGGGCTTTAAGATGGCCCAGTGCACAGCGGGTGGTATCGCAGCCGCTGAGGTGGATGGAAAGACACTGGCGTCAAAAATAGTGCCGGGTCTTTATTTTGCCGGAGAAATTTTGGATTACGACGGCCCCTGCGGCGGTTATAATCTGGATCATGCTTTTAATACGGGGCGCTGTGCCGCTGAGGCAGCAGTAGCTGCTATCCTGCAAGGAGATCGTCATGTATAATTATCGAATCACCAATATCCGTCTGGAACTGGATCAGGACTGGAGTGTATTGCCTGAAAAGGTGGAAAAAGCCTGCGGCCTTCGTCATGGAACACTGGCTGAATCGGACATTGCTGTCCGCAAGGAATCCTTGGACGCCCGGAAGAAAAAAGATATTCACCGTGTGATCACCCTTGATTTTAAATATGCTGGAAAGCTCCCTGCGCGTGGGAAAAAAAGAGTATCACCGGCGCCGGATTTAAGGCCAAAAGCCATTATATCGGGAGAAAAAAAGCTGATGGGACGGCCTTTGGTGGTTGGTTTTGGTCCATGTGGTATTTTTGCCGCACTCTCGTTGGCTGAAGCAGGCTATGCACCCATTGTTGTGGAGCGGGGCTGCCCCATGGAACAGCGTGTGGCCGATGTGGATGCTTTCTGGAAAGAAGGAAGGCTTGATCCTGAATCCAACGTGCTGTTTGGAGAGGGCGGAGCCGGAACCTTCTCCGATGGCAAGCTGACCACTGGAATCAAAGACCCTCATATCCATCAGGTGCTCACTTCCTTTGTGGCGGCCGGTGCGCCGGAAGACATCGCCTATTCTCAAAAGCCACATATCGGGACAGATATTCTACGTAAGGTGGTGGTGGCATTGAGAAAACGCATTGAGGCCGCAGGCGGAGAAATTCATTTTAACACGCAAATGACAGGCCTTGAACAAAATGAGAATGGCGAGTTGATGTCCGTTGAGCTGAAGACAGGAGAGAAGAAATGGCAGCACCGCACAAATGCTGTTGTGCTGGCTTTAGGACATTCTGCGAGGGATACGTTCCGCACTTTAAAGGATATGGGGATTCCGATGGCGCAGAAGCCGCTGTCTATTGGGGTACGGCTGGAGCATCCCCAGCGTATCATCGATCAGGCCCAGTACGGTGATCAAGCCGGTCTGCCTCCGGCAAGCTATAAGCTTTCCTGCCGCGCGCAGAATGGACGGGGGGTTTACTCTTTCTGCATGTGTCCTGGCGGTGAGGTGGTGACCGCCTCCACACAGCCGGGTATGGTCTGTGTCAATGGAATGAGTAACCGAAAGCGTGACAGTGGCATTGCCAATGCCGGGATTCTGGTAGACGTCCGGACAGAGGATTTTCCGTCAGAGGATGTCTTGGCAGGCGTTGAGTTTCAGGAGTATTGGGAGCGGCGTGCCTTTGAATATGGAGGCGGCCGGTTTGCGCCGCCGAGGTGCAGCTTTGGAGAGTTTCGCGATAATACTGGAAGGGGGCCGGAGGTGGCAGCATGCCTGCCGGATTTCGCCGTGGAAGCTCTGAGAGAAGCCATACCCGTATTTGGAAAACGGATAAAGGGGTTTGACTCAGACAGCGCGTGCGTTACAGCCGTGGAGACCCGAAGCTCATCACCGGTGCGTGTTCTCAGAAACGAGGATTACGAGAGTGCGCTTAGAGGGCTCTATCCTGCCGGAGAAGGGGCAGGATACGCCGGTGGAATCACCAGTGCCGCCTGTGACGGACTGCGGGTGGCCGAAGCCATCATCCGAAAATTCGCGGTGTACAGGGAAGAATAATATTCGATACTAAAAAGCTTGGAATTTTACTGTGCCCTGTTGTTTCAGAACAGGGCTTTTTGACGGTGTTTATTTACCTCTGGGCACTCAAAAAACATTTTTTGTTTATCATGAGCCAAAATGATCAATCTTTAATGTGAACGGTTAAAATTCGTGATGAACGGTATGACACGGTGGTAAAAAGATGATACAATATAAGGCAACAATTAAATATAAAAATAATTGAATGAAGAGGTTAAAAATGAAGATGGAACAGAGGAAGAAGGATGACACTGTTACTTTGCTGTTAGAGGGAAAGCTAGATACACTGTCAGCCACGGAATTAAAAGAAGTGATTGACGATTGTGTCAAAAACGATACAGTATCCCTTGTTTTGGACTGTGAAGCCCTTACCTATATTTCAAGTGCGGGTTTGAGGACGCTTCTAACAGCCCATAAAAAAATGCAGGCTCAAAAGGGCGGGCTGCGTGTCATTCACTGTAATAAAACAGTTCTGTCTGTTTTTAAAATGACTGGCTTCGATAAGATACTGAAACTGGATTGAGAATACGCACATAAAGCAGCATATAGGAAAACAGCCCTTTTTTTGATTATTGCATTACACAAAACGGATACTGTCAACGAAAGGGGACCCAAAAAATGAAAAAGCATAAGGAATTGGGAATGCTGGAACGATATTTTCTGCTTGGGGGTATGGCATTGATTATACTCGCATCGGCAACAGTAGCTTTTTATTACTATTATGCCACGGTTCATTATTCAGAGGATATGTATTATGAAAAAGCAAAAGCCCCTGCCACCTTTGCGGCAGATATGGCTGGAGGTGTACATCTTGGGCAGTATCTGAACGGAGGCGAGGAAGATAAAGCGTATATGAACCTGCTGGAAAAGTTAAAGGATATCTGCCGTAAAGCAGATATTAAATACATTTATTATTCTGTCCCGAATAAAGAAAAAAACACCATTGAGCAGATTTTGGTGGCTTCGGATGGTGTAGTGCCCAAAGGACACCATTATACAGTACAGATTGATCCGAATGACACGGTATCCAGAAAAAATTATGACGCCATTGTGCGGGTTTATGATGGCAGAAGCTTAGAGGAACGGGCTTTTATTTCAAACGAAGCGGGAAACGTTATGACGGCCTATGTAGCGGTTTATCAAGATGGACGCATCGCCGCGGTGGCAGGTGTTGACATCAGCATGGATACAATTCTGTCCTCAGTACGGGATAATACTATACGCATAGCGGGTGGAATCATTGCGTTTTTTGCAGTGTTTGTTGTTATTTATTTATATTTTATCCGCCGGGTCTTTATCAAGCCAGTACATCAACTCTCAATTATGATGGCTCATTTTATCCGTCGTGAGGAAGGGAATGCTTCGCCGGATTATACGCCAAGCACAATACAGGGTGTGGGAGAGATTAACAATATGGTGGGCGCTTTTAATACCATGAAGGCAGATATACGTGAGTATACCCGTGATTTATCAGCGATTACCGCTGAACGTGAGCGTATACGGACCGAATTGGAACTGGCGGCTAAAATACAATTGTCTAATCTCCCGGCTCCCTTACCACCTACAAGACAAATAGAGCTTTATACTCTGATGAAGCCTGCCCGGGAGGTAGGGGGCGATTTTTATGATTATTTTATGATTGATGAACGGTATATGGCTTTGGTTATGGCAGACGTGGCAGGAAAAGGCATTCCGGCAGCGCTGTTCATGATGAAAACAAAAACATTGATCGGCGATTCCTCAACCAGTCAGAGAGATCCATCCGTCATTATGACTAATGCTAATAATGCACTCAGCAAAAAAAACGATGAGAGTATTTTTGTCACTGTTTTTTTGGGAATTCTTGATATTGAGACGGGGCATCTGGTCTATACCAATGCTGGTCATACACCGCCTTTTATCTGCGATAAAAAGGGCTGTAGAGTAGTTGATCAGGGACACGACTTTGTACTTGGTGGAATGGAGGGAATGGCTTACCAGAATTATTCCCTCGATTTAAAACCAGGTGACCGCCTTTTTCTGTATACTGACGGTGTTACGGAATCCTTTAGCAGAAGTGAGGAGCTTTTTGGTGAGGAGAGGCTGTCCGAAGCTCTGGAAGAAACGATAAGCCTGAATGGAGAGGACATGCTGGCGAACTTATATAATAAAATATGTGATTTTTCAGAAGGCGTGGAGCAGTCCGATGATATTACGATGTTTGTATTAGATTACAGGCGCAATTCTGAAACAGTACAGTTAGAACTGCCCGCGGATATCAGCTGCCTGAATGAATCTAAGTCTTTTGTAGAGAAGCAGCTGTCAAAAACAGGGGCGGATGAAAAAATAAAATCGGAGTGTGAGCTGATCGTCGAGGAGGTTTTCGTGAATATATGCAGCTACGCCTATGAAGATGAAGGAAAAGTGATAATTGTTTGCGGGACATCTGCCGATCGTTTTTCTCTAACTTTCATCGACAGTGGAAAGTCTTTTAATCCGTTGGAGCAGCCTGTTTCAGATATTAATGTTCTGGCAGAAGAACGTGAAATTGGAGGATTGGGGATTTTTTTGATACGGGAGTTATCAGATGAAATAAGTTATTCCCATGAAAATGAACTGAACCGGCTGATGATTGTAAAAAGAATTGCAGATATTGAAGAATAAAAAGACTAATCGAGTAATACTAGAAAGACAGAACAACGCTGACAATGATAAAACACTGACCAGAAAAGGGTTATATAACGTCGTGGTACCAAAGTTGCCACATCAGGCACCTTGGTAAAAAAAACACATAATACGCTTACATTTTATCTTTAATCACTATGGGGTTTATGCTACACTTAGCTTATAAATTTGTTTAGTGAGGAGATGCTTAATATGTTAGGAAAGAAGCCGATTTTGAAATTTGTCAAGGTACAGGGTGAGGACGCGCCAACTGAATTTCTGGAAATGGAGCTTACGGAATTCACCTGGCCAAAAGGCGGTGTCGGCATTTGTCCGGTATGTGGCGCTAAAGTAAATGGTAATGGGAAAGACTGGATCTGTGAAAACGAAGAATGTGGTCTGCATTTAAACGGTCCAATTTTTTAGCAGGTAAAAGAATGCCTCTCGGGGCATTTTTTTAATGCCCGATAAAGTAAAAACCCCTGGTATAATACCAGAGGCCTTTGGGAAATGTGTGAAAATGAGAATTATATTGTATAATATAGCACGTTTTACGAAAAATGTAAAGAGCTCTTGGATAAAAAATAACATATTTTTTATTAAGTATAACATTAATATAATAAGGTTTGTTCTATATAGGCAATGGTTTTTGAATGTTAACTTTATTTTGAAGCTTAAACAAAAGATAAATTATCAATCTGTCCGAACTGTTAATTTACAAAAGGGATCAAATAGATTATAATGTTACAAGATACAATGAATGAGGTGTGACATGGGAATAGAAGACTATAATATATCAGAAGAAAATATGCCAGTGCATATTGCCATTATTATGGATGGCAATGGCCGTTGGGCAAAGCAGCGCAGAAAACCAAGGCTGTTTGGCCATAATGCCGGGATGAAGGCATTACACAACACGGTACACCTGGCCTCTGATATGGGAATTAAGATACTGACAGTATACGCTTTTTCTACAGAAAACTGGAAGCGCAGTCAGGAAGAGGTTGACGGATTAATGCGGATCGCTGTCGAATATTTTATGAAGGAAATCGCAGAGTTGCACCGCAACCATGTACAGGTTCGGATCATCGGTGAAAAAAGCCGTCTGCCAAAGGATGTCCAGAAATCAGCGGATAACGCGGAGTCTCTGACAAAGGACAATGACGGTTTGATTTTAAACGTCGCATTAAATTATGGCGGACGGGATGAAATTGTGCATGCAGTCAGGGAAATCATGGAAGAAGGGACAGCGCCGGGGGATGTGACTGAGGAGATGATCTCAGCCCATCTGTATACAAGAGATCTGCCGGATCCGGATATTATGATCCGGACAGGTGGTGAAAGCCGGCTCAGCAATTTTTTGCTTTGGCAGAACGCTTACACGGAGTTTTTCTTTGATGATATCTGGTGGCCTGATTTTGACGACGACGCCTTTTATAAGCTGATAGAGGCTTATCAGCAGAGAAACAGACGCTTCGGCACGGCTTAGGCAGGAGGTTGAGATGCAAAAGAGAGTATTGACGGCGGTTGTTGGATTGCCGGTTCTTTTCGGTTTGCTCTATCTGGGTGGTTACTTTCTCTTTGTGGCCTGTCTCGTGCTTTCTGGAGTTGCTTTGATTGAATTCTCAAACGCCTTTAACCGGCAGCTTGAGAACAAAATCAGCCTGCCCTTTGTTGAGATTTTGAGTGTGATCATTCTGGTATCGATGAAGCTGGATTATTATTCGCTGATGCCGACTCTGATGGTCGTTCTGATCATTGTATTCTGTTTTGAAATATTAAATGGAAAAACAGATATTTACCGCGGGATTATAACATTTTTTGGATTGATTTACATTCCAGTGCTGTTTGGTTATCTGATGATGTTTGAAAACATTAAACTGGGCATCTACTATATGTGGATGGTTTTTGTCATTGCGTTTTCAACCGATACGGCGGCCTATTTTGTCGGGCGCGCCATCGGTAAAACCAAGCTGGCGCCAGAGATAAGCCCTAAAAAGACCATTGCCGGAGCAGTTGGCGGTTTAATCGCCTCGGCTGTGTTTATGGTGCTTTACGGCATCATTATGAAATTTGGCTTTCAGATGGATCTGCCGGTTTATTTATACGCGGCAGTCGGCTTTGTAGGGTCTATTGCGGGCCAGTGCGGCGATTTGACAGCCTCCATGATTAAACGTAAGATGGGAATTAAGGATTTTGGAAAGATACTGCCTGGACATGGCGGCATTTTAGACCGCTTTGACAGCATTCTTTTTATCATTCCCCTTGTTTATATTTTCGCGACCTACACCGCTGGACTTGCGTGAGGTATTAAAAGATGAGTATATTAACAAATGTATTAATGGTTCTCTTGACACTGCTTATTTTATCGGTTCTAGTAGTTGTTCATGAATGGGGCCATTTTATTGCAGCCAGAAAAACTGGCGTCTTCGTTGAGGAGTTTTCCATTGGGATGGGGCCTCTGATTTACGCTAAACAGGGTAAAGAAACCCAGTTCTCGATTCGCGCGCTGCCCCTGGGCGGCTTTTGCAAAATGCGCGGAGAAGGAGACACCGGCGAAGAGGATGAAGAGACGGCCGCTGAGGATGCGGCAGTGCGTGAGCCGGTGGACCCGGATGATCCGAGAAGCTTTTCCAATAAAACAAAGGGACAGCGCTTTATCATTCTGGTGGCCGGGGCGGCAATGAACATTGTGTTCGCCTTTGTGCTGCTGGTATTGATCTACCTGTTTAAAGGAGCCAACATTCTTCAGGCGCTGGGCCTTGGCCTTACGACAACCGGAAAGTTTGGGATTACCATTTACCAGAGCCTTTACATGCTGGTGACCGGGCAGGTAGGAATGAATGATGTGGCTGGCCCAATCGGCATGGTCAGCATGGTTCACGATTTTTTCCAGTATGGAATCATTGCGCTGATGTCCTTTACGGCCTTAATTTCAGTCAATTTAGGGGTGATCAATTTACTGCCGCTTCCGGCTCTTGATGGTGGACAGATCATGATCATCATTATTGAAAAGCTGGTTGGACGGGACCTTGATCCTAAAAAGGCCAACATGATCAATTACATCGGCTTTATGGCCCTGATGCTTTTGGCGGTGGTCATAGCGGTAAATGATGTGATGCGGATAATGGGTTGAGAAAGAAGAGCTGCGGCCTTGCCGTGATTCAGTTTCTATTTCAGGCCTGTTTAGAAGTGAAGTATAATTACGTTTTGCCCCAATGAAGCAGCAGTGAATTGGGGCTTTTAATTTTGAAAATATTAATGAGTAAGGTGAAAAATATGGAAATACGACGTCATAAAACCAGAGAGGTACCCATCGGAAACCGGAAGATCGGGGGAGATAATCCAATTCTGATCCAGTCCATGACCAATACAGACACAAGGGACGTCCAGGCAACTGTGCGACAGATAAAGGATCTGGAGGCAGCCGGCTGTGACATTGTGCGGGTGGCGGTGCCCGATATGGAGGCAGCAAGAGCCATCGCGGACATAAAAAAACAGATCTCTATTCCACTGGTGGCGGATATCCATTTTAATTACGAGCTGGCGCTGGAGGCTGTTAAAGGCGGGGTGGACAAGCTCCGGATCAACCCTGGAAATATTGGGGATAGGGAGAAGGTACGCCTGGTGGTGGAGGCGGCCAGAGAAGCGGATATTTCCATCCGTATTGGGGTAAACGCAGGCTCTCTGGAAAAAGAACTGCTTGAAAAATACGGGCGCCCTACACCGGAAGCAATGGTGGAGAGCGCTGAAAAACATATTGCCTATCTCGAAGAGCTTAATTTTAACAACATTGTGGTATCCATGAAGGCATCGGATGTGCGCTTTACCATTGACGCCTGCACGCTGTTTTCCCAGAAATATGATTATCCAGTGCATTTGGGCATCACAGAAGCTGGGGTGCTGCGGACTTCGGCCGTTAAGTCAGGCATCGGTATCGGCTATATGCTGTTGAGCGGTATCGGGGATACCATTCGGGTCTCCATCACAGGCAATCCAGTGGATGAAATTTACGTGGCCAGAGATATTTTAAAATCTATCGGTTTGTACCAGAGCGGAGAGGGTATGGTCGAGGTCGTGTCGTGTCCGACCTGTGGACGCACAGAGATTGACCTGATCGGCATCGCAGAGGAAATGAACCGCCGGCTCGTGCATGTCAAAAAAGACTTGAAGGTCGCGGTGATGGGTTGCGTGGTCAATGGCCCGGGTGAGGGGAAGGAAGCAGACATCGGCATTGCCGGTGGAAAAGGAAAAGGGGTTCTTTTTAAAAAAGGGGAAATCTTTAAAACAGTGGCAGAGGATGAGATTATTGATGCCCTGATGGAAGAAATCGAAAGAATGTAGGTGGACGCCTTGAATCCGATTATACATAAACAGAATGATTTAGAAGAACTCATAAAGAAATATGAGCTAAAGCCCCAGCGTGTCGAGGTGAATTCTGCGAGCCAGGAGCTGGTTTTTACTTTTAAAACCCGAATCCCGGAGTGTGACAGCATTTCGGTCCAGCGGGAGCTCGTGGATATTTTTGATTACACTAAGAGCCTGAGTGTCATTATTTCGCCAGAGGCTGAGGGGAATAATGAGGCTGGGGCTAAGAAATCAGTCCACAAGCTCATGGAAAACGTGGATTACGACGCTCTGGCTAAAAAGAAAGAGGACGCGCTGAACAAGCGGTTAAAGGTCATAAAGGATACGCCGCCGGCTAAGGCTGGCACCGGCTCGCCGGGGAGAAAGGATGGCAAAGAGGAGGAAGCCCGTGTGCTGGGCGTTGGCGAAGTTGTCATGGGGGACAAGATCAAACGTCCAGCCCAGTCCATGGGAGAAATTGACTTCAGTACCGGCGCGGTGCTTGAGAGCACCAACATTGTGGTCAGCGGCCGTGTCTTTGGCATTGACTCAAGAGAAATTACGGATAAAACAACTCTCTTTACCTTTAACATTACCGATGAACATGGCAGTGTCTCCTGTAAGATTTTCGCCCGGAAGAAGAATGTGGGCATGATCAAGGAAAATCTGAAAAAGGACCGCTGGTTTAAGGTTGAGGGGAATATCAATTATGACGAGTACTCCCACGAAAAGGTGCTGACGCCCAAAAATATGGAGGTAGCCGCAGCGCCGGTGCGCCGTGACAACGCAGAAGAAAAGCGCGTCGAGCTTCACCTTCACAGCCAGTACAGCTCCATGGATGCAGTGAGCAAGGTAGCTAAAATCATGAAGCAGGCCAATGACTTTGGCCACGACGCCATCGGCATCACCGACCACGGAGTGCTCCAGGCTTACCCTGAAATGATGTCCCTGAGCAAAAAATATGGTATCAAGGTGCTGTATGGCGTGGAGGGCTACCTGGTGGACGATGACCAGTACATTGTAACAGGGGAACAAAATGAAAGCTTTGAGGGTGAATTTGTATTCTTTGACCTTGAGACCACTGGCCTGATTCCCGGTAAGGACAATATTATTGAGATTGCTGCCGTCAAAATTAAAAACAAGCATATTGTGGACACCTTCTCCAAAATCGTCAATCCACACCGGCCTATTCCACCGTTTATCACCAATCTCACTGGGATTACCAATCAGATGGTTGAGGACGGCGAAGAGGAAGAAGCTGCGGTTAAAGCCTTCTGCGAATTTTGCGGCGATCTGATCCTGGTGGCACACAACGCAAAATTTGATATGGGTTTTATGGAGATTGCGCTGAATGCGCACCACCTGGAAAACAACATCACCTATATTGACACGCTGGCAATGTCCAGAACACTGATTCCAACCATCAACAAACATAATCTCAAAAAGCTGGCGAGCTATTTTAAAGTGGACATGGGGCACCATCACCGGGCGCTGGACGACTCAGTATGCTCGGCGAAAATTTTTGTCAAGCTGATGGAGCTGGCTCAGAAACGGGATGTGGAAGAGGTCGCTGGGCTTAATGGCCTGATGGATGTGGAACAGATCATAAAATCTGGCGATACCTATCATATTATCATCTACGCCAAAAACCAGGCGGGGCTGAAGGATCTGTACAAGCTGGTTTCTGAGGCACATATCAATTATTTCTATAGACGCCCGAGGATACCAAAATCCCTGTTGGCGGCTCACCGGGAAAATCTGATTATTGGCAGCGCCTGCGAGGCTGGAGAGCTCTACAAGGCAGTGCTGAAAAATGTGCCCAAAAACCGACTGGATGAAATCGCTGATTTTTATGACTACTTTGAGGTACAGCCTCTGGGAAACAATGAATACCTGCTTCGGAATGAGACCGTCCACTCCATGGAAGAGCTGGCAGATGTTAACCGGCGGATTGTCGAGCTTGGGCGGGAAAAGGGCAAGCTTGTGGTTGCCACCGGGGACGTCCATTTTGTGGACCCCAGTGACGCCTATTTCAGAGAGATGTACAGCTCTGGCCAGGGCTACAAGGATTCTCATGAGCAGCCGCCGCTTTACTACCGCTCGACCCAGGAAATGCTGGACGAATTTACCTATATGGACCCGCAGACCGCTTATGAGCTGGTCGTTACCAACCCGCGCAGGGTGGCAGAACTGTTTGATGATGTGAAGCCCATACCCGATGGCACCTTTCCTCCCATCATTGAGGGATCGGATGACGAGATCCGGGATATGGTTTATAAAAAGGCTCATGAGATGTACGGTGACCCGCTGCCGGACATTGTTGAGCAGCGCGTGAAGCGAGAGCTGGACTCCATTATCGGCAACGGCTATTCGGTTCTGTACCTGATCGCCCAGAAGCTGGTACACCATTCCCTGGAGGATGGTTACCTGGTAGGCTCCAGAGGATCAGTCGGTTCGTCACTGGTTGCCATGCTCTGCGGGATCACAGAGGTTAACTCTCTGGCGCCCCACTATGTCTGCCCGAACTGCAAGCATTATGAGTTCTTTGACAGCACAAAGGTGGGGGTGGGGCCTGACCTTCCCAACGCTGACTGTCCGGAATGCGGCCATCCCATGAATAAGGACGGCTTTGATATTCCATTTGAGACCTTCCTTGGCTTTGAGGGGGATAAGGAGCCGGATATTGACCTTAACTTTTCGGGCGAAAACCAGCCGGAGGCCCACCATTACACCGAGGTACTCTTTGGCGAGGGCAAGGTCTACCGCGCGGGAACCATTGCGACGCTGGCAGATAAGACAGCCTTTGGCTATGTGAAAAATTTCTTTGATGAAAATGGCGTCACCGCGCCCAGAGCAGAGATGGAACGTGTGATTGAGGGCTGTGCGGGCGTTAAGCGTACCACAGGCCAGCACCCCGGCGGGGTAATGGTTGTCCCAAAGGACAAGGATATCTATGATTTTACGCCGATCCAGTACCCGGCCGATGACCGGGACTGCGGCACCATGACCACCCATTTCGATTACCATTCCATTTCCGGGCGTCTCCTGAAGCTCGATATTCTGGGTCATGATGACCCGACCATGCTCCGTATGCTCAAGGACATTACAGGACTTGACCCCCAGGAGATTCCGCTGGACGACGAAAAGGTCATCAGCCTGTTCACAGGCACCAGTGCCCTGGACCTGAAGGATGATGATTTTGACATCCCCCTCGGTACCTGCGGTATCCCTGAGTTTGGGACCAACTTTGTCCGTCAGATGGTGCTGGACACCAAGCCCACAGCCTTTTCAGACCTGATCCGTATTTCCGGCTTATCCCACGGCACAGACGTCTGGACCAACAATGCGCAGGACCTTGTGCGTTCTGGAACTGCGACCATCAAGGACGTTATCTGTACCCGTGACGATATTATGCTCGGACTGATCTCAATGGGACTGGCGCCTAAGGAATCCTTCAGCATTATGGAGCATGTCCGTAAAGGGAAGGGCCTGACAGAGGATGAGGAAGCGTATATGAAGGAAAATAATGTACCGGCCTGGTACATTGATTCCTGTAAAAAAATCAAGTACATGTTCCCTAAGGCCCATGCGGCAGCCTATGTTATGATGGCCTTCCGCATCGCCTACTACAAGGTTTATTACCCGTTGGCTTACTACGCCACCTATTACAGTATCCGCGCCAAGGAATTTAATTTGGAAAAGATGACCAACGGCAAGGAGACTGTCAAGAAAACACTGGCGGAAATCCGCTCTCAGGGGAACAAGGCCAGCAACAAGGATCAGCAGCTTCTGACTTCGCTGGAGCTGGCGCTGGAAATGTACTGCCGTGGCTTTGGCTTTAAAAATGTGGATGTCTACGAGTCCCACTACAGCGAGTTTAAAATTATTGGCAATGATTTGCTGCCACCGCTCAACGCCATTGACGGCCTGGGTGATAAGGCGGCCATGCAGATTTATGAGGAAGCCCAGAAGCGGCCCTTCATCTCCAAGGAGGATCTGCAGACCAGAGCCAAGGTCAATAAATCCAATATCGAAAAGCTTGAGCAGTTTGGCTGTCTGAGCAGCCTGCCAGACTCCAATCAGATGAGCTTTTTAACCATGATGTAAATAACAAAAACAGCAGCACGCCAATGGCCGGCTGCTGTTTTTATATTCGGACGTATAATAAAAAGATACGGAAATTACCGAAAACGTTTCTAAATAAAGGTGATTCTTTTCACAAGATGTGTTATAATAAGACATCATTTTAAGGTATAATCGGCAATTGTATCGGAAGATTATAACGTGAGTGTAAAAGAAAGAGGCCTTAAAAGCCTGTTGAGGTATTAGCAATATGAGTAAGAGGTTGTCGCGGGTCGCCTTGATTGCGCTGATTCTTTTGCTGTTTATCGCGGTGTTTTTTTTGATGCGCTATGTGCAGAATCTGCTGTACTCAGATGTGCGGATCAACCTGACTGAGGTGGTGACTCAAAATAAGGATGTGGTTACCAGCAAGCTGAAGGTTGAGGTCAACAATCTGGACAATGTATCTAAACAGCTAACCGACCGGCTGAGTCAGGAAGGCTCTGCGGATGGAAATGCGCTCAAATCAGCTTTTTTAAGCTATATTAGGGAGAACCCAGACCCGGATCTTTTTATCGCGGATGGCGCGGGAAACGCTTATTTTACGGATGGCAGTAGTGTCAGCGTAGCGGGACGGAAATACTTCCGGCTGGCTCTGGAGGGGGTTCAGAATATATCCGATAAAACAATCTCCCGTATCACAGGTGAAGAGATGTTTGCGATTAGTGTTCCCATGTACTTTAAAAATCAGATTATCGGAACGATTCAGAAGCAGTATACTCCAGAGGAAATGTATAATCTGTGCTCACTTTCTCTGTTTTCAGATCAGGGCTCAATGTATATTATCAACAGTCAGGGATATATTTTAATTGGTTCAGAGCAGGAAGAATACAACAAGGAATCTGACAACTACTTCCGAAGCCTTTACCAGAAGGGTAACCAGGAGGCCTCCCGGAAGCTGGAGCAGGGGATCAAGAATGAACAGGCAGGCTTTATGGAGACGACTGAAGATGGCGAAAGGATTTTCTCAGCCTATACGCCAGTGGAGGAGATCCATGACTGGTACCTGATTTCGAGCATACCGACCAGCGCAGTATCACCAAACGCCAACATGGTGGTCAAAATGTTTTATGTGATCCTCTGTGTGGTCGTTGGTGTACTGGGGGTCATCATGTTTGTTTTTCTGGCCTATAAGAACAGACAGCAGGCCAATCTGCGGAGAATCGCCTTTGTGGATACAGTGACCGGCGGGAACACCTTTAATAAATTTACGGTCGATCTTCAGGCTGCGCTTGCAGCCAATCCGGAGCATCCGGGCTATTTGATGACCTTTGACGTCGATAATTTTAAGTATGTCAACAATTACTATGGATTTGATGTGGGCGATAAAATTCTCCGCCATATCTACGATAAGATGGCTGAGCAGATGAAGCCCGGAGAGAGTCTCGCCCGAATATCCGGTGACCATTTTATCGTACTGCTGCAAGAGGCCGCGCCTGAACGCCTGAATGGGATGCTGAAGGCGTCTATGGAAAATGATCAGGGAGTTATGCTGTACTATACGGCCGGAGTTTACGAGATCGCAGACCCGGATGAGAGCATCAGTCTGATGGTCGACAAGGCCAGCGCAGCCGCACAGGTCAATAAAGGGATGATGCGCAAGGAAATCGCTTTTTACTCCGTCCAGTTCGACGAGCAGATGATTGAGAGCGAGCAGCTTAAACGCTCGGTGGAACAGGCCCTGACCAACGATGAGATTGTGCCTTTCTTCCAGCCAAAGGTCAATATCAACACCAGAGAAATCGTCGGAGCAGAGGTGCTGGCGCGTTGGATCACCAGGGAGGGTAGGCTCCGCTCACCGGCTGAGTTCATCCCGCTGTGTGAGAAGACTGGCCTCATCACCGAGCTGGACATGATTATTTTCGAGAAAACACTGGCGTTTTTGAGGATGAATCTGGATGAGAAGGTGCCGTGCGTGCCCATCTCCATTAACTTTTCGAGGCTGCATCTGCTGGATGATGGCTTCTTTGACAAGATTACAAGACGGATTCACCAATACAATATTCCGCCAGAGCTGATTGAAATCGAGCTGACAGAAAGCGCGATTTTTGATAATCATGAGATTATATCCGAATTTACAAACCAGCTTCACCAATACGGCCTTCAGATATCCATGGATGATTTTGGCTCTGGCTATTCTTCGTTAAATATGTTGAAGGATATCCCCATTGATGTTCTGAAAATTGACCGCGCTTTCCTGGAGGAAACCTCAGACAGTAAAAAGCAGCGTGTCATTCTCTCCGCCATTGCCCATATGGCAAAACGCCTGGACATCCGGGTGGTGGTCGAGGGCGTGGAAACCATTGAAAATGTTAACCTGATGAAGGAATTTGGCTGCTACATTGCGCAGGGGTATTATTTTGCCAAACCAATGGATGAAGAATCTTTTGGGAAAATATATAAAGAAGGGATATTATAGGAAAACAGGATGAAAAAATTTCTGTGCTGTCTGGGCAGCCTGTTGCTTGTGGCAACATTATTAAGCGGCTGCAGTACAAAGGAGGATGCGGTAAAAATAGGCGTGTCCTTTGGTGTTGGAAGCGCCTCACGCTGGCCTCTGGAGCAGGGGTATATGGAGGAGCGCGCAAAGGAGCTGGGTGATGAGATAGAGGTGCGGCTGAACACCACCGATACGCCTAAAACCCAGCAGGAGGACTGTTTTGAGATGATTGACAGCGGGATTGACGTATTGATTCTGACCCCGCGGGATGTCAATAATACCGAGGAGATTTTAGCCTATGCTAAAAAGAAAAACGTTAAGGTCGTCAACTATGCCCGAGTGGTGCTTGGAGACAATGTGGATCTGTTTGTCGGCTATGACAGCGGACGCATTGGGCAGAGCATGGGGCAGTACCTCAGCGAAAAAGTCTATGAAGGGGATTATATTATCCTGAGGGGTGATTCCGGCGATTATAATGCCACGCTTCTTTACGAGGGTGCCATGCGCTATATCGACTCGATCAGAGGAAGCATCAATATTATTATGGATGAGGCTGTTCCCGGCTGGTCTGCCGATACGGCAAAGGAAATGGTCAAGAACGCTGTGGCCCAAAATGGGAACCGCGTCAATGCTATCCTTGCGCCCAATGACAAGCTGGCAGGAGCCTGCGCTGATGCCCTCACAGAGTTGGGAATCACCACACCCGTTGTGATTACCGGTATGGACGCGGAGTTAGACGCAGTCAAACGTATTGTCGATGGTAAGCAGGATATGACAATTTATATGGACCTGAAGGATCTGGCCCGAAAAGCTGTGGAGGAAGCGGATAAAATGGGCAGAAACCAGAAAGTTGACGTCAACGCAGACTTCGACAACCAGGGTGAGAGCACAGTTGCCTCCTACCTGATCAACGGCCAGGTGGTCACGAAACAGAATATTGATAAAATCCTCATTGACAAGGGTTATTATACAAAAGAAGAGGTTTATGGGAACTGACCGGTTTCCAGTAATGAAAGAAAGGTGATTAAGTGCACCTTTCTTTTTTTATTAAGATTTATAAAAAAGACTTGACAAAATGGGAAGAGGGCTTTATTATTTAGTTATGAAAAGCAATACATAGGACGTTCTTCGTTACACATTTAACAAATGGCGTTCTATTAAAAATTTTAGTTATAAAGGTAGGATGACCTACTAAGAAAACAGAAAAGAGGTACTGAAATGGATCGTATGGTTGGTTTTATCGGACTAGGTATTATGGGAAAACCAATGGCTAAGAACCTGGTTAAAGGAGGGTGCAGCCTGCTGGTAAACGATTTGAACGGGGACGCAGTAAAGGAACTGACAGATATGGGCGCTCAGGCGGCAACACTGAAAGAGATTGGCGAAAAATGCCCGGTTATCTTCACCATTCTTCCCAATGGCGCCATTGTCCAGTCGGTATTATTTGGGGCTGACGGCGTGGCAGAAGGCGTCAAAGAAGGCAGTGTTGTTGTGGATATGAGCTCTGTGACACCTACAGAATCCAAGGTTTGCGCCGAAAAACTGGCGTCTCTGGGGGTTGATTTCCTGGATGCTCCGGTAAGCGGCGGAGAACCCAAGGCGATCGACGGGACGCTGGCTTTTATGGTCGGCGGCAAACAGGAAGCCTTTGACAGGATAGTCCCTTATTTTGACATCATGGGCGCATCGGCACTGCTGGTCGGCGGAACCGGCAGCGGTTCTGTTACAAAGCTGGCCAATCAGGTCATCGTTAACCTGAACATCGCAGCTGTATCGGAGGCACTGGTACTGGCCACAAAGGCCGGGGCTGATCCGGAGCTGGTTTACAAGGCGATCCGGAGCGGCCTTGCGGGAAGCACCGTCCTCGACGCCAAGGCGCCGCTGATGATCGACCGCAATTTTGTACCCGGCGGTAAAATTTCCATTAACCTGAAAGATATTAAAAACGTCATGGCAACTGCTCACGACATTGACGTTCCGCTGCCCATGAGCAGCCAGCTGCTGGAAATCATGCAGGCCCTGAAGGTAGACGGCCATCTGGAAGATGACCACGGCGGCATTGTACAGTATTTTGAAAAGCTGGCCGGTGTCGAAGTAAAACGGAAGGAACAGTAGGTGAGTGATATGGCAGAAAGATTAGAGGCATCTATTTTAACAACCTTTAAGCCCATTGACGAGAAAGCCGTTAACGCACAGCTCGATGAAGCCTTGAAGGGCTTTGACCGCAAAATTGTGGTTCTGGACGACGACCCTACCGGGGTACAAACCGTCCACGATATTTCCGTCTATACCGACTGGTCGGTCGACAGCATGCGCAAGGGCTTTGACGAGGAAAACAGTATGTTCTTTATCCTGACCAACTCCAGAGGGCTGACGGCTCCCGAGACCACAAAGGCTCACCGGGAAATGGCTGAGAACATTTTACAGGTGGCAAAGGAAACCGGCAAGAAATTTGTCGTGATCAGCCGGAGCGATTCGACCCTCCGTGGTCACTATCCGCTGGAGCCAGAGATTTTAAAGGACGTCATTGAGTCCGGCTCAGACCAGAAAATTGACGGCGAAATTATCTATCCCTTCTTTAAAGAGGGCGGCCGCTTCACCATTGGCAACGTTCATTATGTACAGGAGGGCGATGTGCTGGTACCGGCGGGCGAAACCGAGTTTGCAAAGGACAAATCCTTTGGGTACAAGGCGTCCCATCTGGGTGAGTGGTGCGAAGAAAAGTCCGGCGGTAAGTACAAGGCCGGGGATGTAACCTTCATTTCACTGGAAGATCTGAGGAATCTGGAAATCGACAAGATTGCAGATCAGCTCATGCAGGTGAAGGATTTCAATAAAATTGTGGTCAATTCCATCGACTATGCAGATGTCAAGGTTTTTGCCATCGCATTGGTAAAAGCCATGAATCAGGGTAAAAACTTTATATTCCGCTCAGCCGCAGCCATCACAAAGGTACTCGGCGGCGTGACGGATAAGCCGATTCTCAGCCATGACGAGCTGATTTTGACAGAAAACAGGAATGGCGGCATCATTGTTGTCGGTTCCCACGTCAACAAGACGACCGCACAGCTTGAGGAGCTGAAAAACTCGGACAAACCCATTGAGTTTATCGAGTTCAACCAGCACCGTGTACTGGAAGAAAACGGACTGGAACAGGAAGTAGAACGGGTCGTGTCCATTGTGGACGCAGATATTAAGGCTGGTAAAACCGTCGCTGTCTATACCCGCCGGGATCGCTTTGACCTGGATACTGACGATAAGGATGAACAGCTTAAGGTGTCTGTCAAAATATCTGACGCGGTCACCAGCATCATCACCAACCTGTCTGTGCGCCCAAACTTTATTGTGGCCAAGGGCGGGATTACCTCCAGTGACATTGGCACGAAGGCACTGCGGGTGCAGAAGGCCAATGTCATGGGCCAGATTAAACCGGGGATTCCTGTATGGATGACCGGAGAGGAAAGCAAATTCCCAGGACTGCCCTACGTGATCTTCCCGGGCAATGTAGGCACCAATACCACACTGAGAGAAGCTGTTGAGACCCTGATGGGTGAATGATTCGGGCGGCCTGTCTGGTAAAAATACCGGGCAGGCGCCCACAAATAAGCGTTTTACTGAAATCGCAGTCATAAGATTATTGGCGGAAAGTGGTTCCGCTTAATAAAATAAAAAATTTATATGAGGTGAACTTTATGAACATTTTCTTATCCTATCCATTGGACCCGAACGATTTAGCATGGCCAGGCGAACCGGTCATCAAAGTAAGACAGTGTACTGAAATCGGTGATGAAACCCCGTTCAACAGCTTTATGTCCGAGCTGCCAAACCACTGCGGCACCCACTATGATGCACCGAAGCATTTCAATCCAGACGGACTGAGAATCAATGAGCTGCCCATTGACTACTTCGTGTTCAAAAAAGTACTGCTTTTGGATATTCCGAAAAATGCCTGCGAAGGCGTAACCATCGAGGATTTAAAGAAGCATGAAGACGAAATTCAGCAGGCAGATCTGCTGCTGATCCGCACCGGCTTTGGCGAAGTAAGAAAAACGGATCCTAAGAAATATCAGATGGAAGGCCCATTCCTGACACCGGAAACCTGCCTGTATATGGTCAATACTTACAAGAACCTGAAATGCGTAGGCTTTGACTTCCTGGCAATCGGCTCGCCCTGCAATGATCTGGCAGCACCGGCTCACCAGAATCTCTTAGGCCTGAACACTGAAAAATTCATCACTGCAATCGAAGACATGAACCTGTCCGAATTAAAGGGAAAAATTAATTTTGTTGTTGCCGCTCCGCTGCGCATCGTAGGCGTAGACAGCAGCCAGGTCAGTGTGATTGCAGACTTAGATTAGAGACCTCTTTAAGACGGTGGAGCAGAGGGGACATTGTTGTTAAACCGTTTTGAGTTAGTGACACTTTAAGTAGAAAATTGAAAATGGAGAATGGAGAATTCAGGAACGCTTTAGCTGGCGCTGAAGCGATTGAGACTGCGGCCCCTGGCTGCGTTTAACCAAATTTGCGCCGCAAATTTGTTCCTATAATTCTCCATTCTCCATTTTACATTCTCAATTGTCTTTGTCGTGCCAGAAAGTCATGCTCTTTTCCACTGCGGCGTCAATGCTTTTCACGTCCTTTTCCTGAATGCAGCGGAGGATTTCCTTATGGTAGCCCTCAGCCTTGTCAAAAAGCTCCTGGGTATTGATGGTATCCTCAATGGACAGGGAAAAGATCTCATAGATGCCGTTGACCAGCTTGGAAATATAGGGGTTGCCGCAGATATCGGCAATGGCAACGTGAAACTTGTAATCCAGATAGGCGGCTTTTTCCTTGTCGCCGCTCTCATAGGCCCTGCGGATATCCTTGATGATCTGGCTCAGGTGGACGATGTCGCCGTCGGTGGCCTTTTTCATGGCTGTACGCAGGACCATCTCCTCCATACACTCCCTGAATTCCACCATGTCCGGGTCACTTTCGGCCTGAAAGATGATACTGTAGATAATGGGGTTGAAGACGGTGGGGGCAATGTGGTCGCACACATAGGTGCCGTCACCGCGCCGGATGTCGACCACGCCCAGTGCAGATAAAATTTTCATGGCCTCACGCAGGGAGTTTCGTCCTACGTTCAGCTCTTCCATGAGCTCAAATTCGCTGGGGAGTTTTTCCCCTACCTTAAACTGTCCGGTAGAAATGGCTTTGACAATCCGGTCGATAATCTTGTCAACAATGGAGGAGTTATCAATGGGTGAAAGGGCATTTGCTGGTTTTTTTCTGTCGCTTGGCATAATTTCAAATCTCCTAAGGTCATTTAGTAGGATGTTTGGACATCCTGTTTGTACCTTATTATAACCTACCGGCAAATAATGAGCAAATGTTTATTTAAGAATCAGCGCATCAAACAACAAGCTGTAAAAGGCCACAGACCGCTGTTTTAATTACAGATCTTTGTTCAAAAAGATATGCCTTGAAATCAAATAGGACAGAAACACAAACGCCAGCACAAATAACGGGGAGCACCAGGCCAGCAGGGTGAGGGTCTGGGCTGAGGGCAGTTTTAGCGCAGGCAGATAGCTGCTTAAAAACGTCAGACCTACAGTGGGGATGAGAACAGTAATCATCATGATAAAACGGGCCTTTTCGGTTCCGAATTTATAGATAAAGGGTGTGATCAGCCCGCCCAGAAATAAGGCGACCAGCAAAGAGACAAGCGTGCTGATGAGAATCTCCTGCATGGGCAGGTGGATGATCAGGCCCACAATAAGGCTGAGGGCCAGTGTGATGACCGTCCCGAAGGCGCACAGCAGAAGAATGAAAAGGTACTTGCTTTTCACGAGGTCGGCCCGGCTCAGGGGCAGGGACAGGGCGAATTCGTTCCAGTGGTTGTAGCTGTCATAGCTGAAGCTGCTGAGAGAGCAGATCATGATCAGAATGGCGTTGACCGAAGCGAAAATACTGACCGAGGTCATGCCAAAGGCCATAAAAATGTACAGCACCATGAGCACAGCCAGTATTCTGAAATACCGGCGCAGGCCGAGAAATTCTTTGATGATTAAGCCTTTCATTTTTGGTCTCCTTTGGTGTAGAACAGCATGATCTCTTCCAGGCTGGGGGGATCGATGATCATGTCCCGGTAGCGGTTTCTCACGGCCGCTGGATTTTTGACCAGGGCCTGGACGTCAAAGCTGGAGCGCTGGATACCCACCACGTCTGTGAGGGTGAGGGTCTCAAACTGATTCGGGCTGCACTTGACAATACCGTGGCTTTCGATGAGCGCGTCCTTGGGCTCGCTGAACAGAATCTGGCCGTCGTGGATAAAGGTGATGTAGTCGGCCACGCGCTCCAGATCGCTGGTAATGTGAGAGGACATAAGGATGGAGTGATCCTCATCCTCGATGAATTCCTGGAAGATGTCCAGTATTTCGTTGCGCACGACCGGGTCTAGCCCGCTGGTGGCCTCGTCCAGAATCAGGAGTCTGGGCCTGTGGGACAGGGCGGCAGCGATGGAAAGCTTCATCTTCATCCCTTTGGAGAGGTCCTTGAGCCGTTTGTCTGCGGGAAGCCTGAAGCGTGAGAGGTAATCCTCGAACAGGGCCTTATCCCAGGTTTTATAGATGTTTCCCATAATCCTTGTGATTTCAGGGGGGCGGAGGTCATCGGGAAAGTTCTGGTCGGCAAAAACAACACCCAGTTCTTTTTTGATGTCTTTTTCATTCTGTGCGGTGTCTAGCCCCAGAATCTGCATGGTGCCGCTGTCGGGGCGGATCAGGCCCAGCAGTGCCTTGATGGTGGTGGTTTTACCCGCGCCGTTTTCTCCGATAAAGCCCATGATACTGCCGGAGGGCAGGCTGAAGCTGACGTCCTTCAGGGAAAAGCCAGGGTAATGTTTGCTGAGGTTTTTAATTTCAATGGCGTTTTGAGTGTCCATTAGCTGTCTCCTTTATAGAGTAATGTGATGAGTTCGGTGAGCTCAGAAAGGGTGAGGCCGCAGCTCTTTGAGAGGTCAATGGCCTGTTCCAGCAGGTCCTGTATCTGCCGGTAGTTTTCTTCACGGATGAACTCGGTATTCTTCTGGGCGACAAAGCTGCCTTTGCCCGGAGCGGTCTCGATAAAGCCGTCCTGTTCCAGATCGGCGTAGGCCCGCTTGGTGGTGATGACGCTGATGCGCAGCTCCTTTGCCAGAACGCGCATGGAGGGCAGCGCGTCGCCGGGTCTTAGCTCGCCTGTAATGATCTTATTTTTTATCTGCGTGGTGATCTGCTCATAGATGGGCTTCCCACTGCTGTTGCTGATGATAATATCCATGGATGATCCTTTCGAAAGTTATACTGTATATATACGATATATACAGTATATATTCGCTTGAAAGGTTTGTCAAGAAAAAGTTTTAAAGGCAGTGGACAGCATCTCCCGGGCTCTTGCCATCTTTTCCTCGTGCTGTGCCTGTCTCTGGCTTTGGCCCTCGAAAAGCATGGGGCAGTACATTCCTGTGATGCGGTCATAGATGCGGCGTGTGGCCATGCTCTGGGGATGACTGAGCTGCTCGGGCGTCAGGTTGGTGGTGATGATGGTGGGCTTGCCGCTTTTGTACCGGGCGTCGATGAGGCTGTAGATCTGCTCCAGGGTGTATTCGCTCTGTCTCTCAATGCCGAAATCGTCGATGAGCACCAGGTCATAGCCGGCCAGGCGGTCATAGTAGGCATTGCGGCTCCGGTCTTTATCGAACTCGCCGGGCATGTCGTCTCTCAGCCGGGTGAGACTGGTGCCCAGGACGTTATAGCCCTTGTCGTCTAGGGCGTTGATGATACAGCCGGCGGTAAAGGTTTTTCCAGTGCCCACGTCGCCGTAAAACAACAGGCCGATGTTCTCTCTGAGGTTTTCCTCAAACTGCGCCACGTACCGCTTTGCCTTTTCGATGGCCCCGGGGCAGGCGCCATTGTCGGCCTCAAAGGTCATTCTGCGCAGGGCGGGGTCGTGAATATGGGATGCTTTTCGGATTTTCTGCCGCTCTGCCTCCTGACGGGCCTTAAACGCTTGGTCACGCTGGTCGCGGGCTTCAGTTCTGCACTGACACAGGCAGGGGACTTTTTTCCGGGTGGCGCCAAAGGTCACCCATGTCTCCATGGGGGTGTGGCAAAGCGGACAGTGTTTGAGTCCGTTCTCCATATAGAATTCCGGGCTGCCGGCGTTGGGATCGGGGATTCTGACTTCAAAATTCACAGGCTTTCTCCTTTGCTTGCGGTGTAATCTGGAATGGGGCTGTTTGGCTGTTCATGCCGCTTTTCCGAGTCTCTGCGGTAAAAGCTGAGAATGGTATGGTAATGGCTTCTGTAGCGCTTATTGGCGGCTTTCTGGCCGATTTGGCCAATGTACTCGTTCAGTCTTTCGATGTAGCGCACGGCGTCCGCCTCGCCCAGGCGTTCCCTCAGCTTTATCCGTTCATCGGAGGTGAGGGTGACAAAGTCGCCGTAGCACTCTTTTAGCTTGTCTGGTTTGCTTTGGTTTGGTTTATTTAATGTGTCCGGTTTGCTAACCAGTTTGTTATCCGGTTTACTAACCGATTTGCTGTCCGGTTTGCTAACCAGTTTAGTATCCGGTTTACTAACTGGTTTGTTGTCCGGTTTTGCGTCTTGTTGGGGCATGCTGGAGACTTGAACCAGATCGGTAAGCTGATAGGTACCGCATTGGTCCCTGTGCCCATTCGTATAAGCCAGGAAACCACCTTCACAGAGCTCCTTACGCGCAGCCTGCATCCGTGTCAGGCTGAGGCTGCTGAGGCCGCAGATCACTGAATTGGCCGCGGTAAAGCGGTCTGGGAAATACAGGTCGTTAGCGTACTCCAGAAGAATGGCGTAAAGGGCAATGGCATTGGATGAGAGCGGGCTGGCCAGCCTTTTTCTCCGGTAGGCGTTGAGCTGTTTGAGATAATCCATGTTTTTTTCCTCCTCTTGAAATACTTCTACATATATATATATTGTTTTTGGGTAGGGAAAGTAAGGAACTGGTTTTAAGTGAATATTTTATAAAATGAGGTGTGAAGTGTTATTAAAAATGTTTTCTGCGTTTTGGTGCCAAATGAGCAACTTTTTGTTTGTCTTTGCCCTTATTCACGTGTAAAGGCCTCTATCTATACAATAGAAAAAAAAGAAAAAAACTTCCCGCTTTTTTTGTCCAGAAAGGGTAAAAATTTGTGATATTAAAAAAAGACCGTATAAAAACGGTCGCAGCGTGTAGACAAATGCTATCATAAACAGGCAGAACGTGAATGAGAGGACTGTTAATTGAAAATTGAAAAGCCTCTTTTACTGCTGCAAAAGCGATTAAGACAGCGGCTTATAGCCGCTATTTCATTCAAAATGCGCAGCATTTTGTTCCTTTAATTCTCCATTCTCCATTCTCAATTTTCCATTGAAACAGCTTTTTGCTTTAACTTTGAATTAAGCTCTCGGCTTTTTATACACCCGCACTCAAGCGCTCCGCCTTCCACCCCCGGCCCATCGCGTCAGCGGCCAGGATGGCATGGTAGATGATTTCAGGGTTAACGGTGACAGGCTCGGCGGCGATGTGCTTGGCCTTTGCGGCGCGCTCGGCTACCAGGCGGAGGTCAGCCTCCATACGGGCATCCAGGCCGATTTCGGCAAGGGTGACAGGCAGGCCCACGCTGGTGGAAAAGTCCAGAACCTCCTCGATTTCGGCTTTTGGACGGTTTTCGAGTACCAGCTGGCACAGGGTGCCAAAGGCGACAATCTCACCGTGGGTGTATTTCCGGCAGGCCTCCACAGCGGAAAAGCCGCTGTTCAGCGCGTGCGCTCCTGCGCAGCCCACACATTCCACGCCCAGCCCGCTGAGCAGGGTGTTGGCCTCGATAATGTTTTCAAGGGCCTCGGTACAGGCCCCGGCTTCGGCAGCCTGTTTGGCCTTCAGGCCGTCCTCAAGCAGCACCTGGTAGCACAGCTCAGACACCGCCATCCCTGCCAGGGTCGTGCGGTAGCCCTTTCCAATGCGGTTGGCAGTGTTGGACTCCAGATGCGCCCGGGCTTCAAAATAGGTGGACAGCGCGTCGCCCATCCCAGATACCAGCAAACGGATGGGCGCTTTGGAGACGATTTTGCTGTCGACCAGAATGAGGTCGGGGTTGCGCTTGAAATAGATGGTTTCAGCGTGGACGCCTTCCTCGGTGTAGGTGACCGAGAGCGCAGAGGTCGGTGCGTCGGTGGCGGCAGAGGTCGGGGCAATGACAATGGCTGCCGATACCGCGATGCCGGTGTATTTGGCCGCGTCGATGGTTTTGCCGCCTCCGATCCCCACAATGACATCACTGCCGTTTTGAGAGGCGATGGCTGCCAGGCGCTCAAGCTCGGTGATGGTGGTTTCGCCGCCGAATTTAACGGATTCGAGGGCAGAGCCGGCAGCCTCAAAGGCTTCCTTCAGGGATGGGGAAAGGGTATCGTAAAAAAAAGGGTCGATGATGGCAAGCACCTTTTTCCCGTAGTCGGCTGTATAGTCCTGAAGGCGCTCAAGCTCGCCGTAGCCCTGAATGTAGCGGCTGGGGGAGCCAAATGCGCGCGTGGTTGATGTAAGCATGTGTAAAAACCTCCTGATTCGTATAAAGTTCAGGGCTATTATACCATAAAGCCTTTGGAAATTGGACCTTTAAAATCTAAAAGAAAAGCGATACACAGGCTTGTAATCGTGGTATAATAGGCTAAAAGAAAGTGAGGGATTCATATGAACCATCAGGGAACGCGTAGAATCGAAACCGAGCGCCTGGTGCTGCGTCAGTTTTCCATTGACGACGCAGAGGCCATGTACCTGGGCTGGGCAGGGGACCCGGAGGTTACCCGATTTATGAGCTGGCCCACCCACGAGAGTCCTGAGGACTCCCGGGCCATCATCGAAAAGTGGCAGAACGACGCCATTTTACTGAGTGATTACAACTGGTGCATCACGCTGAAGGAAACCGGCGAGCCCATTGGAAGCATTGGCGCTGTCCGCGTCGACGAGGCGGCTGAGTATGTGCATGTGGGCTACTGCATCGGCCGGAAATACTGGAACCAGGGGCTCACATCTGAGGCGCTGTCAGCAGTGATCCGTTTTTTCTTTGAGCGGGTGGGGGTTAACCGCATCGAGTCTCTGCACGCGGTGGAAAACCCGGCGTCCGGAAAAGTCATGCAGAAGTGCGGTATGACAAAAGAAGGGGTGCTCCGGGAATACAATGTGAGCAATTATGGGCGCTGCGACGCGGCCGTTTACAGCATTCTGCGCCGTGAATGGCAGGGAACAGCCCGCTGAACCCCTTGCGCAGGCATGAAAGAAATGGTATAGTGTTGGTAGAAAAGGGCGGTGAAGTGAATGCTGCATGTAGAACGCAGAAAAGAAATACTCAATAAAATCCTGAAGGAGGGTTCCGTAAAGGCCGACGCGCTGGCAAAAAAATACGAGGTGGGCGTGCCAACCATCCGGAGGGATTTAAAATACCTGGCAGAGGAGTACGGCATTGAGCTGACCTACGGAGGCGCCTATGCCAAGGAAAGCCTGGCAAGCCAGACCACTGTGGAGATGAACATTGCCCAGAAGAAGCTGCAAAACCTGGATGAAAAACGGATCATCGCGCAAAAGGCGGCAAGGCTGATTAAGGATGGGGACACCATCGCGCTGAACTCCGGAAGCACCGTGGAGCTGGTTCTCGATTATCTGGAGGATATGAAAAGCCTGAACGTCATAACGCTGTCGCTGAATGTGGCCCTCAAGGCATCTACCGTAAAGGGTGTGAATGTTTTTATGCCCGGCGGGCGGCTGCGCAGCATTTCCGGCGCTTTTTACGGAAAGGACGCAGATGATTTCCTCAGAAAGTTTAACATTGACAAAGCCTTTATGGGGGTTTTGGCTGTTTCCATTCCCAAAGGCGTGACCCACAGCTCGCTGGAGGAGATCGAGGTCAACCAGACGCTGGCCGAGATCAGCCAGAAGTGCTATCTTATGGCCGACTATACCAAGTTCGATAAAATATCCCTGGCCAAGATGTTTGACCTGAATATTTTTGAGGCCTTTGTTGTCGATGGTAAAGAACCCGAAATTTACAGGGAATATGCCCGGAATAACGGGATTGACATTCTGTAAAATCGTAAAAGTTTTCTTAATAACAGAAAAAATCGTTGACATCGATTTACAGACATGCTATTATGAAATAAATTAATACGTATTGGTTTGAGATTGTAGAAACCGCAGTAAATAAATGGGAGAGCTGTCCCGTTTGTTTATGGCGGTTTTTTTCTATCTTAAATCATTGGAAAGAGGCCACTCCAATGATCACAAAGGAACAAATGAAGACTTTTAAGGCATACCCGGTTATCGCCGCTGTGCGGACGCCGGAGAATTTCAGGAAGGCTCTCGACTCTAAGGTTCGGGTGCTGTTTATGGTAGGAGGCGATTACTTTAAGGCAGAAAATTTGATTAAGGAATTTAAAGAACGAAATGGACTGGTATTCCTGCACATGGATCTGATTGAGGGCATTGGACGGGACATTGGCGGCATCCGGCACGCGGTGGAGCGCACTGGGATCGATGGCGTCATCTCGACCAAAAGCCATATTCTGAAGCTGGCGGCTAAGGAAAATCTGATCACCGCGCACCGGATATTCCTCATGGACAATCAGGCGCTGGAAAGTGGTATCAACCTGTTTAAGGCGTCGAAGCCAGATATTATCGAGCTGACGCCAGGGCTGATCCCGCGGATCGTGCGCAAGGTAAGCAGTGAATTTGAACAGCCTGTGATCACAAGCGGGCTGGTTTCAAAGCCGAGCGATGTAAAAACAATGATACAGGCAGGCGCCATGAATATTGTGTGTAGCTGCGAGGCGCTATGGAATTTGTAAAAAAGGAGAGACAAGAATGAATTCGAGAGAACGTGTGATGGCAGCGGCCAGCCACCAGGAGCCCGACCGGGTGCCTGTGGATATGGTCCTGACCATTGATGTATACAGAGATATGAAAAGGCTGCTGAAGATGGACCATCTTCCAGACACCCCCCGGATGGGCCACTGGACCGATGTACAGATGCCGCTGGAGATGATCCAGGCACTGGATCTGGACATGTACTACATTTCGCCGAGATCGGCAAAATCAGCCCATTCCAGACAGTTTGAGGACGGCAGCTTTACCGACGAATGGGGCTGCTACTGGAAAAAGACCATGATCGACGGCGGACATTTTTACTTTGAACTGCAGAACCCGCCGTTGGCAGACGCCACCATCGAGGATCTGGAAGATTATGAATGGCCGGACCCCAGCGACCCCAAACGTTATGAGGGCCTGCGCGAGGAAATGCAGATGGTCCGGGACAAAAGCGATCTGGCCATTCTGGCAAAATTTGCCGGCGCGGTCTTTGAGGTGGCGACTTATATGCGCGGCCATGAGCGCTGGTACCGCGACCTGGTCAACAATCAGGAATTTGCCCACGCGTTGCTGGACAAGGTCTGTAAAATACAGAAGGAAATCGACCGTGTCTGTATCGACGCTGTCGGTGAATACGTGGATATTCTGCGCCTGAGCGGCGAGGATCTGGGCACACAGGACAGCCCGCTTATTTCACCGAGAACCTTCCGGAAGGTGGTAAAACCACATCTCGAGGAGCTCTGGGTAAGCGCGAAGACAGAGCTGCTTAAGAAAAATCCGCAGGGTAAGGTTATGCTGCACAGCTGCGGCTCCATCCGCCCCTTTATCCCGGACCTCATCGACTGCGGCATCGACATTCTGGACCCGGTACAGCCAGGCGCCAACCATATGAACCGTTACGAGCTGAAACAGGAGTTCGGCGATCAAATCGTATTCCACGGCAACATTGATATTCAGAAAATACTGCCCTTTGGCACAAAAGACGAGATCACCGGGGAAGTGCGCGATGCCATTAAGGCGCTGGCCCCCGGCGGCGGCTTTCTGCTGTCACCGGCCCACAATGTTCAGAGCGATGTGAGTGCGGAAAACCTGGTGCACATGATCGAATGTGCCCACGAATTCGGCGTCTATCCCATTCAATTGTAAGCGAATAAAAAATAATTTTTGGAGAGAGTAGAGATGAAAAATTATATTAGTGGAATCGATATTGGAACGACCGGCGTAAAAGTGATTATTTTTGACATGGAGGGCGCCACAGTCGGCAGCGCTTACCGTGAGTATCCCTGTACCTTTCCGCAGTCAGGATGGGTAGAACAGGACGGAGAGATGACCTGGCAGCAGACCTGTGAGGCCACCCGGGAAGCCATCGCGAAAGCAGGCGTCGATCCTGCGGAAATCCGCGCCATCGGCCTTTCCACCCAGCGCTGTACCTTTACCCCGGTGGATGAAGCCGGCATGCCGCTGCGGTCCGCCATCTCCTGGCAGGACAGCCGTTCCTTTGAGGAATGTGAGGAGATCGGCCGCCTGGTGGGCGCGGAGCGCTACTATGAGATCACCGGCCTGCCTGTGGGCACGACCTGGTCGGTCAGCAAGATCATGTGGATCAAGAAACACCAGCCGGAAATTTACGAAAAAACCTATAAGTTTGCCATGGATCAGGAGCGTATTTTAAACAAGCTCGGCGCAGAGGGCTACTTTGAGGACTGGTCCAACGGCTCCCTCCAGGGGCTGATGGACATCAAGGCATTTGAGTGGAGCGATGAGCTCATAGACGCTCTGGAGCTTGACAAATCCAAGCTGCCGGACCTGGTGCCTTCGGGCAAGGTGGTTGGAAAAATATCCAGAGAGAGCAGCGCCCTCACAGGCTTTGCCGAGGGAACCCTTTTGGTTTCGGGCGGCGGCGACCAGCAGTGCGCCGGCATTGGTGCAGGTGCTGTGAAAAAAGGCACCATTGAGGTGACCATCGGCACCGCAGGCGTCACTCTGGCCTATATGGACGAGCCCATCTACGATGGCAGCATGCGCCTGCCATGCTCGGCCCATACCGTAGCGGGCAAGTGGGAAACAGAAGGCCTGCAGAACGCGGCTGGAAGCTCCCTGAAATGGTACCGGAACGAATTTGCCGTACCAGAGATTGAAAAGGCAAAGGCCCTGGGCGTCGATCCCTACGACCTCATCAACGAACAGGTCGAGGCCATCGCCCCGGGCAGCGACGGGCTCATCTGTATCCCGTATTTTGCCAGTTCAGCCGCGCCGAACTGGGACCCCTTTGCGCGGGGAACCTTTATCGGCCTGACCCTGGGCCACAGCCGGCAGGCCATGGCACGGGCCATTATGGAGGGCGTTACCTACGAAACCCGCGAAATCATTGACCAGATGATCACAAACGGCGTCGAGGTCAACGCGATTGTACTGAGCGGCGGCGCCGCAAAATCCGACGTCTGGAATCATATTCAGGCAGATATCTATGGCAAGACCTGCAGTATTCTGGCCGTAGAGGAGGCCACAGCACTGGGTGCGGCAGTTCTGGCGGCTCTGGGCGCAGAGCTCTACGCGAACGTGAGTGAAGCTGTTGCCCACATGGTGAAGATTGTGGCGGTCTGTGAGCCGGATATGCAGCGGCACGCGCTGTATAATGAATATTTTGAAATATACAAAGATGCCTACCAGGCACTGAGAAAGGCAGACGTCTACGAGCGCCTGGTGAAGCTGGCATTAAAATGAGAAAACAGAGGAGACAAGAATGAATCTATTAGATCAGATTAAAAATGCGGTTTATGAAGGATTAGAGGATGAGACGTCCGCCATGGTGCAGGCGGCAGTGGACAAGGGGACCAGTCCGCAGGCCATTCTGGATACCATGATGGAAGCGATGGAGATGGTGGGAGAGGAGTTTAAAAACGAGGAGCTCTATATACCGGAGGTGCTGTGCTCATGCTACGCCATGCAGAACGGGTCAGAGGTGCTGAAGCCTCTGCTTTTAGAAAACCAGCAGACCGCTACTGGAACCATTGTGCTGGGGAGCGTAAAGGGAGACATGCACGATATTGGCAAAAACCTGGTAAAAATGATGTTTGAGGGCCGGGGATTTAAGGTTGTGGATATCGGGATCGATGTGCCTGAGGAGCGATTTGTGGAGGCCGCAGTCAAAGAAAAGGCCGATATTGTGGCCTGCTCTGCCCTGCTGACCACTACCATGCCCGAGATACCCAAAATTGTTAAGGCTTTTGAGGATGCGGGCGTCCGGGAACAGTTTAAAATTATGATTGGCGGAGCGCCCATCACGCAGGATTTTTGCGATAAAACAGGCTGTGACGCCTTTGCTAAGGACGCGGGAAGCGCTGCCGAGACAGCCGTACAGATCTGCCGGAATTAACAGGATTTAAGCACACTGTGGAGACCAGTGTGCTTTTTTAATTGTAAATTTTGCAAAATTTAAAAATTAGTTGACAAACCATCAAAAAGCATATAATATTAACATAAAGTCAATACAAAATACATAAAAAGTGAATATGTAAAGCATTTACAGGCGAAGGAGGAAAGGAGGTTTCTGACAGCAGGGCTGAGCATAAGGAAGACAACTGAATAATCATTTTTTGAGGAGTAAAGGAGTAAAAAAATGAAAAACTATGTTTTAGTCATTGACGAAGGAACAACTGGTACAAGAGCACTGATTTTTGACAAGGATTTTAATATTGTATCCCAGTGCTATGAAGAATTCACACAGTACACACCGAGTGCGGACAAGGTTGAACACGATGCCATGGAAATTTACGACAAGAGTGTTCGGATGTGTAAGGAAGCCATGCTGTCAGGCGGCGTGGCGCCAGAAGAGATCGCGGCCATCGGCATTACCAACCAACGGGCTACCTGCCTGGTCTGGGATAAAAATACCGGCGTGCCGCTGTACAACGCCATTGTCTGGCAGGATAACCGCACCGCGGCCCTGTGTCAGAAAATTAATGACAGTGAATGGGGAGAAAAAGCGCGCAAGGCCACAGGCTGGACAGTAGCGCCGGTTTATTCCTCCCTGATGCTGCACTGGTATCTTGAAAATGTGCCGGAAATCAAAGAAAAGATCGAATCCGGCGAAGCGCTTTTTGGCACCATTGACACCTGGCTGATCTGGAAGCTGACCGGCGGAAAGAGCCATGTGGTCAGCTATTCTAACGCCTCTGTTATGGGCAGCCTGGACTTAAGCACAGGAGAGTGGTATACCGAGTTCTTAGACTATCTGGGAATTTCAACCGATATTTATCCCGAAATCGTGAGTGACTCCGGCAACTACGGCACCACAGAGCCGGATATTTTCGGGGCAGAGGTTCCCATCTGCGGCGCCATTGCCGACCAGCACGCCGCGCTTTATGCCCAGGGCTGCCGTTCCAAGGGAACCTGTAAAATCACCAACGGTACGGGCTCATTCTTAGATATCAACATCGGTGATGAATGTGTCGTATCCGACCAGGGCTTAAACACGGTTATTGCCTGGAAGATCGGGGATGAAATCAATTACGCTCTGGAAGGCTTTGAAGCTGTTACGGGCTCAGCTGTTCAGTGGCTGCGCGACGGGCTTCAGGTCATTGACAAATCCAGTGAATCGGAACCGCTGGCACGGTCAGTTGAGGACTCTAACGGGGTATACTTTGTACCTGCGCTGGCTGGCCTCAGCGCACCCTATCACGATCCCTATGCCAGAGGAACTATTTTTGGCATCAGCCGCGGCACCACCAAGGCCCACATTGTGCGGGCAACGCTGGAGGGAGTCGCCTATCGCTTAAAGGATATTCTGGACGTTGTCGAAAAGGAATCTGGCGTAAAAATGACCGATATCCGTATTGACGGCGGAGCATCGATGAACGATTTGCTGGCGCAGCTCATGGCTGATATGCTCGACGCCCGTGTCGACAGACCTCTATCCGTCGAAGCTACCAGTCTGGGCGCAGCCCAAATGGCCGGTCTGGCAGCAGGCCTCTGGACCGAAGCCGATTTTGACAAGTCTCTTGAAATCGATAAGTCCTTTGAGCCGGCCATCACAGATGAAAAGCGCGAAGCGCTTTACGCAGGCTGGCGTGAAGCCATCGAGCGCTCCGTAGGCTGGCGTAAGCAGGCATAGTTTTGTTTAAAGAAGAATAAATGCAGAAAGAGGTAACGGGGTAAGGCGGACTGTCCACCTGACCCCGTTCCTCTGCCTGAAAGCAGAAAGGAGAGACAATCGTGTCCGATTGTGTTGCACAATTTTATCAGAAACTAGAGGATGATCCGTCCTTAAAACATTACAAAATTGAAGCCAGCGCCGACGCGCGCGGGGTGATCACCCTGACTGGCGAGGTGGATGTCTGGCAGCATGTGGTTGACATCGGCCACGCGGCTGGAAAAAGCGGCGTAAAAGGGGTCATTAACAAGCTGACCGTCAAGGGGGAAGAGATGGCCCGGAGAGACCGGACAGAGGACCTGAAAAAGGCGGAGGCAGCCGGCGTGATCGACCAGGCGGATATTGTAGTTATCGGTGCGGGGGTAACCGGCAGCGGTATTGCGAGAACCCTGGCAAAATACAATAAACGCATTATCGTGGTCGAAAAAGCCTCAGATGTGTCTGAGGGAACCTCCAAGTCAAACAATGGGATGATCCACTCAGGCTACGACTCAAAAGCAGGCTCCCTGAAGGCCCTGCTCAATGTAAAGGGCAATGCCATGTACACACAGTGGCAGGAAGAACTTCATTTTAAAATGAACCGCTGCGGCTCCTTTGTAGCAGGCTTTGACGCATCAGACGACGCCTATCTGGAGCAGTACTATGAGCTGGGAAAAAAGAACGGTGTGCCTGGCATTGCCATTTTAAGCGGCGATGAGGCCAGAGCCATTGACCCAGCAGTCAACCATGATGTGGTAAAGGCACTGTGGACCCCATCGGCAGCCTATGTTGAGCCCTACGAGGTGGTTGAAGCTCTCATGGAAAACGCCATTGACAACGGGGCAGAGCTTATGCTGAATACAGAGGTGCTGGGCTTTATCAGAGATGGTGCCCGGATAAGCGGCGTGGTCACCGACAAAGGGATCATTGAAGCCGCCTGTGTGATCAACGCCGCGGGCCTGTATGCCGACGAAATCGCAGAGCTGGCAGGCGACCGTTTTTACACCATTCATCCGCGCCGTGGCACGCTGGTGATTCTGGATAAAAAGATCGGCAAAACCACCAACAAATGTTTTATTGGCACACCGCCTAAAAACTTTACAAAGGGCGGCGGCCCGACCCAGACACCCGAGGGCAACCCGGTGTGGGGACCCTCAGCCATCGAGGTGCCGGAAAAAGATGATTTGGCCGTAGATGAAGAAGATTTACGCTTTGTCATGGAAAAAGGCAAGCATCTGACCGAGGGGGCCTCCGAAAAAGATATTATCACCTATTTCAGCGGCTGCCGGGCTTCCAATTATATTGAGGATTTTATCATTGAAGCGTCTGAAGTGCTGGATAACTTTATCCATGTGGCAGGCATCCAGTCTCCCGGGCTGGCATCCTCACCGGCCATCGCGGAACGGGTCGAGGGTATTTACACAACGCTTCACCCTGAGGCCGCTGTGCGTGAGAATTATGACCCCATCCGTCCGGCGCACAAGGTGTTCAGAGATTGCACACTGGAAGAAAAGGAAGCGCTGATTGCAAAAAATCCGCTGTATGGCCATGTGATCTGCCGCTGTGAAACCATCACCGAGGGTGAGATTGTGGACGCCATACACGGTAAAATACCAGCCACAACCGTGGACGCGGTGAAGAGACGTACCCGGGCAGGCATGGGGCGCTGTCAGGGAGGCTTCTGCGGCCCGAGGGTTGTGGAAATCATTGCCAGAGAGCTGGGGATCGCGCCTGAGGAAGTCACTAAGCGCGGCGCGGGCTCAGAAATGCTGACTACAGCATCCAGAAAGGGGGAAAAAGAATGAATCGGATACAGACAGACTGCGCCATTATCGGCGGCGGCCCGGCAGGGATGACCGCAGCCATTGCCGCGCTGCGCCAGCCGTAGAAGCGAACAGGGCAGGACTTGACACTCTGATTATTGAACGGGACCTTTCCCTCGGCGGTATTCTGCAGCAGTGTATCCACGATGGCTTTGGCCTGCTGCGGTTTAAACGCCGTATGACAGGAGGCCAGTATGCCCAGGCTTTTATCGACGAGGTAGAGGCCGAGGGAATTGAAGTCAAGCTGGACACCATGGTGCTGGAAATCCGGCCGGATAAGACTATTTATGCGGTCAATGAAAAGGATGGCCTTCTTGAGATCAAGGCCAAATCTGTTATTCTGGCCATGGGCTGCCGTGAACGCACGCGCTCACAGGTCATGATTTACGGCACGCGTCCCGCCGGGGTACTGACTGCCGGAGCGGTTCAGCGCTACATTAATATGGAGGGCTATCTGCCGGGTAAGAAGGCTGTAATTTTAGGCTCAGGCGACATTGGCCTTATCATGGCAAGGCGTATGACGCTTGAGGATATCGAGGTGAAGGGCGTCTATGAAATCATGCATACCGAGGGCGGACTGACCCGAAATATTGTCCAGTGCCTTGAGGATTACAACATACCGCTGCATCTGGGCACAACCGTGACCAAGATCCACGGCAGGGACCGGATCGAGGGCGTTACTGTCGCAAAGGTAGACGAACACCTCAAGCCCATCGCAGGAACCGAAGAATATATTGACTGCGATCTTCTGGTGCTTTCAGTCGGCCTTATCCCTGAAAATGAGCTCAGTGAACAGCTGAATATTGAAATGGACCCGAGAACACGCGGTCCGGTGGTGGACGAGCGGATGATGACCTCCATTCCCGGTGTCTTTGCGGCAGGTAATGTGGTCACTGTGTTTGACCTGGTGGACTATGTCTCCCAAACCGGAGAGATGGCGGCTCGCGGCGCAGTCCGCTACATAAAGGGTGAGACCGGAGGTAATGAGTACCGTGCTGTGGAAGCCGGCGATAACATCAGCTTTGTGGTTCCCCAGAAAATAAGCGGGACAGTTGGAGAAGTTCCGGTCTTTATGCGGGTCAGAAAGCCTGACGAAAAGGTAAGGCTGGTATTTAGCCAGAATGGGCAGTCCCAAAAGCTGAAAAAACACGCGGTGGTCAAGCCGCCGGAAATGGTCTGTGAGGTCATTGACCTCGGCAAAACAACAGACGGCCCCATCTGTATCAGCGTGGCAAAGGAGTGATGGAAAATGGAAAAAAGAAATTATACCTGTATTGTCTGCCCCAAAAGCTGCAAGGGTGAGCTGACCATCAAGGATGATGGTACCTTTGAAACCGCTGACTTTGACTGCAATAACGGGAAAAAATACGCGGTCAATGAGTATACCGACCCCAAACGGATGCTGACCACAACGGTTGCAATAGAGGGCGGTATCTTTAACCTGCTGCCTGTGGTCAGCAGTGAAGAAGTCAGTAAAACGAAGCTCAGAGACTGCATCCATGCCCTTTACGGCATTGCAGTGAAAGCGCCGGTCCGGGCGGGCGATGTGGTGGTCTCGAATATTTTGGACACAGGTGTTGACATTATAGCGGCACGTGACATTAAAGCAAAGTAAGGAGAATACAATGAAAGAAAATACCCACGATTTTTTGAAAGCGGTTCAGGAAGAGCTGCCAGAGGTTACAGTGCTCCGGCGCGAGGAGGAACGCCTTATCTATGCCCATGGCTGTTATCCCAGAGAGTATAAATGGCTGCTTCAGGGGCCTTACAAGGTTCTGCCAGAAGCTATTCTCATGCCTGGAAGCACTGATGAGGTCAGCCGGATCATGGCACTCTCTCAGGAGTACAGCGTCGGCGTCATTCCTTTTGGCGGCGGCTCTGGCATTGTGGGCGGCAGTATTGCTGAAAACCATGAGGTCATGCTCGATATTAAAAATTTAAAGGAATTTGAAATTAACCCTGTCAACTGCACTGCTGTGGGCGGAGCGGGCCTGACCGGGGCAGATTTTGAAAACATGCTGAACGAAGCAGGTTATACCTGCGGCCAGTACCCACAGTCTTTCCAGAGCGCCGTGCTGGGCGGCATGGTCGCCACGCGCGCCATAGGAACCTTCTCTACCAAATATGGTAAGATGGACGATATGGTCAACTCCCTTGAGGTGGTGCTGCCAAACGGACATGTGCTGAACACACACAAAACGCCGAAGGCATCAACCGGGCCAGAGCTGGACCAGCTGTTTTTGGGCAGCGAGGGTGTATACGGGATTGTCACCAAGGTGGAAATGAAAATTTATCCAGTAGCCGAAAAACGCTATTTTGAAGCCTTTACCTTTAACCGTACCGAGGACGGTCTGGAAGCCATCCGCCAGTTTGTCCAGAACAATGTCCACCCGGCAGTGGTGCGTCTTTACGACGAAGAGGAAAGTGTTCCTAAAATGGAAAAATACGGCTTTGAAAAAGGCCACGTTTTTCTGGTCATCGGCTACGAAGGTCTGGAAAAGCAGGTGGATCTGGAACGGGAATACGTTCATCATTACTGTGCCTTAAATGGCGGTGTGCCTAAGGGGCCGAAGCCGGGCTATGACTGGTTCCACTCACGTTTTTCCACGAAAAAAATGCTGGATCACGACGCTATGAAGGGCGGCACAGCCGATGCCATCGAGGTGGCGGCACCCTGGGACTGCATCGCCGATGTGTGGCGTGAAATGCGCAAAGCCCTTGAGCCCATGTGCGAAAGCGTTGACTGCCACTTTTCACATGTATACCATACTGGCGCCAGTGTTTATGTGATCTTCCACGCCCAGACCGGCGGTGACGATTACGACGGTGAAAAGCGCTATATGGAATGTCTGGACACCGCCATCCGTACCAGCCTTAAATACGGCGGCAACGTCTCGCACCACCACGGCAGCGGCAAAGCCAAGGCTGAATATTTACCCCTGGAGCACGGTGAAGCAGGTATCGAGGTCATGCAGAAAATCAAGGACGCCCTTGACCCCAAGGGATTAGTGAACAAAGGAGTGCTGGGATTATGAGAGAATTTACATTAGAACATTACGAAGACAAGCTGAACCACCAGGTGATCCATATGGACCAGGCTGTGTGCTATTGTCCGGAATTCCGGGCGAGCCATATGCTCCACGACTATCCCTCCCGCAGGCTTCAGCTGGCACGGGCGGTTTTCAAAGATGAAATGGCCCCTAACGACTACATCGCGGGGCTGGTATTCCAGAGTATCCTGTCATGCCAGGGAGAGCGCTGGCAGAACTTTGGCGAAAACCCCGAGGATTTGACAGACGTCATGATCCTCAGCCGTGAGCTGATGTTAAAAAAGGGTTTTGGCACCCAAATCGCCGAATCGCTTAAAGATACCCTGAAGGCAGGCGGTGGACATATCCTGAAAACCGATGCAGAGGTACTCAGACAGTGGCAGGAGGCTGTCCCGGTGCTTGAGGGCAGCGGTAATTTTCTCTTCCTGGACGACGCCACAGCCACCCTCGCCGCTGACAGCGCGTCTGGGCTGGGCCAGTGGTTTAAGGCGAGAGGCATTGCCTTTGAGCCGGAGACCGCGCCGGTTTTTGCAGGCTGGGAATACTTTGCCTACGGTATGGTGGAAGAGGGGATTAAATATCTGGAAGGCCTGATCAGCGGGCTTCAGGAAAAGGGGATAGAAGTCGTGTATACCCTTTCGGGCCAGACCACCTATCTGCTGACACAGTTTGCAGAAAAGCTGGGGATCAGCGTTCCCTTTGAGGTGGTTTACCTTCCTGACGAGCTGAAGCTGCTTAAAATCGAAGCGCCCTCTTACTTTTACGGCGGCAGCTTTACCTGCCGTTTCCTGAGAAACGGCCAGGCCCTCAATGCGCTTGCCATCAACAGCGACGAGACACCAATCGCCACCAGTATGGAATTTTTACCATTGCTGAAGGCAGATAAGCGCGTCAATGTTTTAAATATCTGGCAGAAACCCCTTGGCGCAGAATACCACCTGATCGGTTTTGACGCGGAGATGGCAGCGCTTATTCAGAAAGATGCCCTCGCAGATATTGAAAAAGCCGGAGCAAAGCAGATTGTTGTCTTTGAGCCCTATGCCTATGCGGCGTTAAAGACAGCGATGCCTGACAAGACAGTCCTTTACTACCTTGAATGTTTACAATAAAAAAGAAACAGCTTCTCAGAGTTTTTCAGAGAAGCTGTTTCTTTTTACGCTCAGAATAAAGCCCGCACAGAGAAAAGCGCCCATAAGTGAGGAGCCTCCGCTGCTGAAGAATGGGAGGGGCAGCCCGATAACCGGCATCAGTTCAAGGTTCATTCCGATATTGATCACCGCTTCAGCAAGAAAAAGGGTAAAGACGCCAACAGCGATGGTGCGTCCTCTGAAGTCATGGCTTCTTATGCCGATGGACAGGGTTTTGTACAGAATGCCTGCCAGCAACAAAATCAGGATGGCACAGCCCGCAAGACCCATGACCTCAGCCAGATGCGAAAAGATAAAATCATTATTAGCGGCGGGAATGTAGGTCGTATCGGGGTTGAAATGATCTTTTTGCCTTAATGTCGGCCAGCCCCTGGTTTTGCTGGTATAGAATGGACTCCAGCGTCAGGCTGTCCAGCCTTCCGGGGGCAAAAACTGCCAGTATACGTGCCCTCTGGTAACCAGCCATCAGATGCCAGACGATCGGCACAGCTGCCAGTGCCGCAGCCGCAGTGCCGATAAAATAACGTAGCTTGTGCTTAACCGACAAAAACATGGCCAGCCCCGTGACAAAAAAGATCAGCGCGGTGCCATCGTCACCCTGAAGGTGAATCAGGACAACCGGAGTCAGCAGATGGGCGATCAGACCGGCGACTGCCAGGGGGGCATCGGTATGGCGCACTGCGTACAGATGGAGAGAAAAAGTCAGGATAAAGCTTGATTTTGCCAGCTCGGTGGGCTGAAGGGCCAGGCCGAAGGGCAGGCGTATCCAGCAATAGGCGCCGGTATCGCCGGGGCTTACGCCAAAAGGGCCGGCACGCAGAAAGGTCAGCAGCACCAGCAGCCAGATCGCAGCCGTGTAGGTTATCCAGAGCGGTGTCATCCGGTGATAGTCCATACGGCTTATGATCAGGGCGCAGGAGAGACCTGCCGCCACAGCCAGCAGCTGGATCAGGGCTACACGATATTTTACAAGAAATTCCCAGAAGCCGGGAGCAGGGGCAGGGGAGACGCTGTTGCACCACGAAAGGAGCAGCGTGACAGACAGCAGTGAACAGGCTGCTATCAACAGAAGATAGAAACCATCGGTGTCTCTTAAAAATGCTTTGAGCTTAGCCATGCCGCGCCTCCTCCCTTTTATGGTCTAGTTTACGCCTGAATACTTGTAAAAAACTGTAATTTATTTAACGCTTCAGAAAAAATCAATAAAAAAGCAGGCAATTTATATGCCTGCTCATATTTGTTTCCTTACTCTGGCTGCTCAGGAGTAACCAGCTCTTCAAGCATGGCGACACATTCGTCATAATCCATGATTTTGGGGACTGGATAGGTTGGGTTGGCTTCCTTGAGCACACGCTTGGCCAGCTCAGGAATATCCTCGATGCGCAGCGCATCAATGGTTTCCGGAATCCCCATATTGGCGTTCATTTCCTTAATCCGGTCGATAAAGCGATAGGACAGAATTTCCTCGCTGTCCCAGGGTTCGCCAAGGCCGGCGCACAGGGCGAGCTCAGAAAGTTTTTTCTGGGCCGCGTCTCTGGAAAACTCCAGAATGTGCGGCAGGATAACTGCGTTGGCAAAGCCGTGTGCCACACCGTAAAAGCCGCCTAAATTGTGGGCGATGGCGTGGACATAGCCCACATAAGCCCGGGTAAAGGCAAGGCCTGCGTCAAAGGAGGCGACAGACATATTCTGGCGAAGCTTCAGGTTAGAGCCGTCTTTGTAAACTGCTTCCAGATCACGCATAATGACCTCGGTAGCCGAGAGCGCTTTTTCCTTGACAAAGGGCGCGTCATAGTGGCCGATATAGGCTTCGACGGCATGTGTAAGCGCATCCATACCGGTGCTGGCGGTGAGAGCCGGCGGCAGGCCGACCATGAGCTCAGGGTCCAGCACGGTTGCCAGCGGCACGAGCTTGGGGTCGTTGATGGCAAATTTTTCGTGATTTGAGGTATCGGTAATAACCGCACAAACAGTGGCCTCAGAGCCGGTGCCTGCCGTGGTAGGAACGGCAAAGAACGGCGGGAGGCGGTGTGTCAGCTTGAACAGGCCCTTCATTTTTGGGATCGGCTTGTCATTGGTGACCTTGGCGGCCACGATTTTAGCGCAGTCCATGGAGGAACCGCCGCCAAAGGCAATGACACCGTCACACCCTTCGGTATAGTAGGCTTCCAGCCCGTCATAAATATTTTCGAAGGTCGGGTTGGGCTGAACGCCGTCAAAGACAGAGTAGTCGATGCCTGCTTTTTTAAGGGCTTCAAGAAATCCGTCGAGCAGTCCCATCTCCATTAAAGGTTTATCAGTAATAACGAGCGCTTTGTGCACATCACAGAGCGAAATAATTTCCGGGAAACGTTTGACCATTCCAGGGCCTACCAGGCTTGGTGGAATGGGGAGCTTGAGTACATTTAATACACCTTTCATCATAATATGCGATGTCCGGTACGGAATCGTCATCAGGTTCATAAGATTCACTCCTTCACTTTGTTATAGTCTCATTTTAAACGCTAAAAGTGTGCGGGTCAAGGAGAATTAAAAAACTGTTAAAAATATTGGGATTGCGGCAAGGAAAAATCAAGGTTATAATAAGTAGAAAAGATTAACTGAGGTGAAAGTTATGTTAATAGATACACATGTCCATCTGTTTCCGGACAAGCTTTGCCCGAAAACCATTGAAAAGCTGGCAACAACCGACCCCAACCACCATCTGAGCTATTATGGCGACGGGAGCCTGGGCTGTGCGGAAAAAAATATGAAGGAATGGGGCGTTGATCTGGGCGTCATGCTGCCCATCGCTACCAATCCGCACCAGCAGAAAAGCGTCAACGATTTTGCGGCCTATATCCAGAATCACAGCGATGCGTTTATCAGCTTTGGCACTGTCCATCCCGATGCGCCGGACTATCTCTCCGAGCTTAACCGCATTGTGGAAATGGGATTTCACGGCATAAAGCTCCACCCCGATTACCAGGGATTTTTCATCAATGAAAAGCGGCTGTACCCGATGTACCAGGCCATCAGCGACCGAAAGCTGCCGGTGGTCTTTCATACCGGGTATGACCCCATCTCACCCGGCTGCATCCATGCCACGCCAGAGGCCGTGGTGGAAATGGCACGGCAATTTCCAGAGCTGACCATTATCGCCGCCCACACCGGCGGTCTGTACTTTGGCAATCCGCCGCAGGATATTTATCTGGATACCCCCAACGTAACCTTTGATACGGCCATTGCCTCCTATACCTTTGCCCCTGAAGCCTACAGGCGTCTGATTGACATCTACGGCGCCGAACGGTTTATCTTTGCCACTGATAACCCCTGGGGAGACGCGGCCAAGGATCTGGCATTTTTTGAGGCAGTGGGCCTGACCCGGGATGAAAGGGAGATGATCTGCCACGAAAACGCCGAAAGGCTCATAGGCATTTGACAGACCGTGTTGACAGCAGCACAGAATGCTGTTATAATAACTTCGAAATCTAAAAGAGAACAGGAGATGTGAAGATGCGTAATTTTTCTTGCTAAGTATTTTAATATGGAAGTGTACCAATCCGCTTTGCCGGGTCTTTTTGGTGTGCTTCAGCAAGAAAGATAACGATCTGATCGCTCATAAAATATAGACAGAGGAGACAGACAAATTCTGTCCGTCTCGGTATGTCAGGATACTTTCCTGATGACATCTGTGCATTTTTTGAACCGCAAGAAGGTTATGCTTTCTTGCGGTTTTTTGACGTTTCGTCCAAATTTGCCAGCGAATAAGAAGCATTGGCGGATGATCGGTATCGAAACGAACGCATGATGCAGAGAATGGTTTTCGCGGCATCATGTGATCCTTTTTATCAGGAGGTTAAGTATGTCGTTAATAAATGTATCAAATCTGACTTTTGGCTACGACGGAAGCTATGATACGATTTTTGAAAAAGTGTCCTTTCAGCTTGATACCAACTGGAAGCTGGGCTTTACCGGGCGCAACGGTAAAGGGAAGACTACTTTTTTAAAGCTTTTGATGGGCCAGTATGAATACAGCGGTACCATTGCCGCGTCGGTTGATTTTTCTTATTTTCCCTTTAAGGTTGAGCAGAGAGAGCGGAATACCATCGACGTGGTGGATTCACTAAGCGGAAATTACGCGTTTTGGGAGCTCCAGAGAGAGCTTTCCATGCTGGAGGTTGACTACGATGTCCTGTACCGGCCTTTCAGTACATTAAGTGAGGGAGAACAGACCAAGGTGCTGCTGGCGGTTCTCTTTCTGAGAGAAAACCAGTTTTTGCTCATTGATGAGCCCACTAATCATCTGGATATGGCATCCAGAGAGCTGGTGGGACAGTACCTGAACACCAAGCGCGGGTTTATCCTGGTCTCCCATGACCGCTATTTTCTGGACCAGTGCGTGGACCATATTCTGTCCATTAGCAATACAGATATTGAGGTGCAGCGGGGAAATTACACATCATGGGCGGAGAATAAAGAGCGGCAGGACCAGTATGAGCTGGGGGAAAATGAAAAGCTGAAAAAAGAAATCGCGAAAATGACCGCGGCAGCCAGACGGACCGCCGGATGGTCAGACGCTGTGGAGAAAACAAAGAAAGGCGCGAGCCGAAAGCTTGCGGCTATGTGGGGCATAAGGCCGCAAAAATGATGAAGCGCTCGAAGGTTACAGAGGCGAGAAAGGAAAAAGCCATTGAGGAAAAGTCAAAGCTGCTGAAAAACATTGACTGGGCCGATGAGCTTGCCATCAAAACCCTGAGCTACCCTAAAAACAGGCTGATTGAAGCCAGAGGGCTTTCCATCACCTATGAGGGCACAACGGTTTTTGAGGATGTCAGCTTTGAGGTGAACCGGGGCGACCGGGTGGCCCTCAGCGGTAAAAACGGATGTGGAAAATCCAGTATCCTGAAAGCAGTTCTGGGTGAGAAAATCTGCCACACAGGGGATCTCATCATTGGAACACACCTTGAATACTCTTACGTCTCCCAGAACACCTCCTTTCTGGCCGGGAGCCTGAGAAATTATATCCGTGAAAACAGCCTTGACGAGAGCCTGCTTAAGACGATTCTCAGAAAGCTGGGCTTTTCCAGAGAGCAGTTTGACAAACGCCTTGAGGACTACAGCAGTGGTCAGAAAAAGAAGGTGCTGCTGGCAGCAAGCCTGTGTAAACCGGCCCATCTCTATATGGGGGGCGAGCCGCTGAACTTTATTGATGTGCTGTCCCGCATACAGATCGAGCATTTGATCTGTCAGTATCAGCCGACCATGCTTTTTGTGGAGCATGATCGAATGTTTATGGAAAATGTGGCGACAAAAGTGGTGGCGCTGAGATGAAAAAGGGCGGTGCGAGATTGTTTTATCTTAAAAGTATTTAAGAAATGCGAATGAAATCGTAGCCTAAAAATATTTTAATATAAAACTATTTACAATTGAAAACATTTCGGATATACTTTTAACCTGTAAGTAATTTTAAGGAGGACGTAATTGTGTTAGAACAGGTTAAAGAAATTATTGTAGAAGCGATCAATGTAGATGAGGATTTAATTGTACCTGAAGCAAAATTGCAGGAAGACCTCGGCATTGACTCTTTATCTGCCGTTGAACTGGCCATGGAACTTGAAAACGCATTTGATATCCGTATCGAAGACGACGCATTGGCAAATTTAAAAACAGTTCAGGATATTCTGAATATCGTTGAAAATAAATAAGGGGCTGGGGAGCAAGCTCCCCGATACCCACAGGCAGGTAAACGGATGAACATTAACGAACTTGAAAAAATAGTCCAGATCTTTGACAGCTCCGCCCTTTCAAAAATGGAGCTGCAGAGCGGGGACGTTACCATAAAATTAGAAAAAGGAACAGAGAGTGCCGTCGTGGCCGCAGTGCCGGCTGTTAAACAGACAATGGTTCCGGCGGCAGTGCCGGATGCCAGTGCGGCTGAAGTCTGCGGGGAAGCCAAAGGCCATTGGGTGAAATCGCCTTTGGTAGGTACCTTTTACCGTTCCAACATCAAAGACGGAGAACCGCTGGTAAAGGTAGGGGATACCGTCAGGAAGGGAGACCTTCTGTGCATTATTGAGGCCATGAAGATGATGAATGAAATCCGCAGCGACCGCGACGGCGTCATTACAGCCATCAATGTTGAAAATGAAACCATGGTGGAATATGATGAAAAAATCATTTGTATTGGAGAGGTCCAATGATTGAACGTATTTTAATCGCCAACCGCGGAGAAATCGCCGTCCGGATTATTCGGACCTGCAAGGAAATGGGCATCGAAACGGTGGCGATTTATTCGACAGCAGACAAGGACGCGCTGCATGTACAGTACGCCACCAAGGCGGTGTGCATCGGCGGCCCGAAATCTGATGAAAGCTATCTGAATATGCAGCGTATTTTAAGCGCCGCCTGTCTCACCGGCTGCGATGCGATCCATCCGGGCTTTGGGTTTCTATCTGAAAATCCAGCCTTTGCGCGTCTGGTTGAACAATGCGGGCTTATTTTTATTGGTCCGGACGCCGATGTCATCGAGATGATGGGCAACAAGGCAAGAGCCAAGGAAACCATGATCGAGGCTGGAGTGCCTGTTATTCCCGGTTCCAGAGGTGTGGTAGAGCTGGACGAGGCCTTTCAGGTGGCCAGGGACATTGGGTTTCCAGTGCTCATTAAAGCCAGAAGCGGCGGCGGGGGTCGTGGCATGCGCATCGCAGAATCCGAGGAGGATTTTATTGACGCCTATACCACAGCCCGGGCAGAGGCGAGGACAGCCTTTGGCGACGACGGCGTCTACGTCGAAAAGGTCGTGCAGAGCGCCAAGCATATCGAGGTACAGCTTCTGGCAGACCATTACGGCAATGTCCTGCATCTTTTTGAGCGGGACTGCTCGCTTCAGCGCCGCAACCAGAAAATTGTTGAGGAAGCCCCATGCTGCTGTCTTCCAGAAAAGATACGGGAGGCGATGACCGCCGATGCGGTTAAGGCCAGCCGCTACGTGGGCTACAACAGCGTTGGAACCATTGAATTTCTGTGGGACGGCGCAGAGCGTTATTACTTTATGGAAATGAACACCCGCATACAGGTTGAGCATACCATCAGCGAAATGATCACAGGCATCGACCTGATCAAGCAGCAGATCCGCATTGCGGATAAGAAAAAGTGCAGCCTGAAACAGGAGGATATCCACTGTCTTGGCCACGCCATCGAATGCCGGATTAACGCCGAGGATGTGAGCGCGGATTTTGCCCCAAGACCAGGACATATCAGCTTTCTGAACCTTCCGGGAGGCAGAGGTGTGCGTGTCGACACAGCCATCTACAACGGCTATGATATTCCGCCCTATTACGATTCCATGATCCTAAAATGCATCACAAACGGTGAATCCCGTCTGGAGGCCATTAAGAAAATGCGGATCGCTTTGGAAGAACTGATCGTTGAGGGTGTTCCCAACAATGTGGAATTTTTATATGTACTGATGCATGAGCCGGAATTTATCAAGGGCCGCTTTGACACCGGCTATGTCGATACCTTTGTACAGGAGCTGAAGGATAATGGAACAATCGTTTAAGGAAAGAAAAAACAAGCTGACGCTGTTCAAGACACTGCGCCACGCCATCAAGGAAAAGCAGGGCCGTGACATACCGGACAACGTGTTTATTACCTGCCCGAAGTGCAAGGCAAGCACCCCCTCCGAATCGCTGATGAACGACCTGTATGTCTGCCCCGAATGCGGCTATCACTACAAGCTCAGCGCCAGAGAGAGAGTGCGCCAGATCTGTGACAGAGGGAGCTTTTCAGCCATTGATAAAAATCTGGTCAATGTGGATACCGACGCCTTTCCAGGCTATACAGAGAAAATTGATTCCTGCCAGCGCCAGACGGGCATGTCTGAGGCGGTACTGACTGGCATTGGGAAAATTGGCGGAAAAAAGACAGCTGTGGCTGTCATGGACAGCCGTTTTATGATGGCCAGCATGGGCAGTGCCGTTGGCGAACGGATCACGCGTCTGATCGAGCTTGCCGCTAAAAAAAGACTCCCCCTTGTAATCTTCTGTGCCTCCGGCGGAGCGCGGATGCAGGAAGGAATCATCTCCCTTATGCAGATGGTTAAAACCAGCGCAGCCCTTGAACGCTTTTCAGAAGCCGGCGGTTTTTACCTGAGTGTTCTGACCAATCCGACCACCGGAGGCGTCAGCGCCAGCTTTGCGACGCTCGGGGATATTCTCATCGCTGAGCCGGACAGCCTTATCGGCTTTGCAGGCAAGCGTGTGATTGAGAATACCATCAAGGAGAAACTTCCGGAGAATTTCCAGAAGGCAGAGTTTTTGCTGGAAAAGGGCGCCATTGACGCCATTGTGCACCGCAGCCAGATGAAATCAACCATCGAAAAGCTGCTGGTCCTTCATGAGAGGAGAGGCTGATGACAGAAGAAAACAGAAAACGGACGGCCTGGGACAAGGTGATGATGGCCAGACGTCCGGAACGCACCCGCGCTCAGGCCTATATAGACGCCTTGTTTGACGGCTTTATGGAATTGCACGGCGATCGCCTGTATGGTGACGATCAGGCGCTTCTGGCGGGCGTTGGTTTTTTTCACGGCCAGCCGGTTACCATTCTGGCACAGAATAAAGGAACCAACCTCCAGGAGAACCTTGACCGCAACTTTGGAATGATGAACCCCGAGGGTTACCGCAAGGCGCTGCGTCTCGCGAAACAAGCCGAAAAATTCAAACGGCCGGTCATCACCTTTGTAGACACCTCCGGCGCTTACCCGGGCAGGGGAGCAGAGGAGCGGGGACAGGCCTCGGCCATTGCCGAATGTCTCAAGGTTTTTTCAGACCTCAAAGTGCCGGTGCTGTGCCTGGTTATCGGTGAGGGAGGCAGCGGCGGCGCTTTAGCCCTGAGTGTGGCAGACCGTATTTATATGATGGAACATGCTGTATACTCGGTGCTGTCGCCCGAAGGCTTTGCGAGTATCCTGTGGAAGGACGATTCACGCGTGCAGGAGGCGGCTGAGGTCATGGAGCTTACCGCCCAGGATCTGCACCGCAAGGGCATTGTGGATGAAATCATCAGTGAACCGGAAGATGGTGTGGAGCAGTGCGTGGATTTCGTCGTCTCACAGATGGACGCTCTGATTGAGCGTGACCTCAGGGCGTTGAGCCGGAAAAAGACAATGGAGCTGACAGCAGAACGCTATGAAAAGTTCCGAAAAATAGGAGCGTAGCAATGGGAATACAAATATTATCAAGCGCTTTTTCCGTACCGGAAAACTGCGTGACCAATGATGATCTGGCCAAGAAGGTTGATACCAGCGACGAGTGGATCAGGAGCCGTACCGGAATCGGCGCGCGTTTTATCGCAGAGCATGAGACTACCTCGGATCTGGGATATGCAGCGGCAGCCAAAGCCATTGAGCGTGCCGGGCTGAAACCGGAGGATATTGACTGTATTGTCACTGCGACCTTTACGCCAGAAAATTTCACGCCCTCCTGCGCCTGCCTGATCCAGGAAAAGCTTGGAATAAGGGAGCTGCCGGTTATGGCGTTTGATGTCAACGCAGCCTGTTCGGGCTATCTCTACGCTATGAATGTGGCTTCAGCTTTACTGGAAACAGGACAGGCAAACCATGCCTGTGTGGTGGGGGCTGAGGTGATTTCCAATGTGCTGGACTGGGAGGACCGGAGCACCTGCGTGCTTTTCGGAGATGGCGCAGGCGCCATGGTGTTAAAGGCAGACCCGGCCAGACAGTCCTGTTTTTACGCGGCGGCCAGAGGGGATTCTTCAGGGGCGCTGGAGACAAAATCACTTCCAGTGCACCGGCCGGTAACCATGGATGGCAATGCGGTTTTTCGCTTTGCAACAAAAGCCATGTCGGAGGCAGTGGACAGGGCCCTGGAAAAATCCGGCCTCACCATCGCCGACATTGACTGGATCATCCCGCACCAGGCCAACATCCGCATCATCGACTATGTGGCTAAAAAGGCAGGGATTGACCGGAGCAAGGTTTATGTCAACATTGACCGTTACGGCAACACCTCCTCTGCCAGCATTCCCATCGCCTACGCGGAGATGGCGGAAAAGGGCCTGCTGAAGCCTGGCATGAAGGTGATCATGGCTGGCTTTGGCGCAGGCTTTACCTGGGCTGGAGCGCTGATCGAAATTTAAAATTGAAAATGAAAAATTATGGGACGAATTTGCGCCGCAAATTTAATTATAATCAAATCGGCTCTGCCGATTTGTTCCTTCATTTTCCATTCATAAATGTTATGCATAAAAAGTAGCAAGGAGTATAAAATTGATCAATCAACTACTGAACATAAAGTATCCCATTATCCAGGGAGCAATGGCGAATATTGCCACACCGGAGTTTAGCGCTCCAGCCTCAAATGCCGGCTGTCTTGGTATCATCGCGAGCGGGTCCATGACGGGTGAGGAAACGCGTGCGGCAGTCCGCCGCTGCCGTGAGCTGACCGACAAGCCCTTTGGCGTCAATGTCATGCTGATGAACCCCCATTCTGATGATATCATGACGGTTTTAATTGAAGAAAAGGTTGCGGCGGTAACCACTGGCGCAGGAAATCCGGGCAAATATCTGGACGCGCTGAAGGAGGCTGGTGTTAAGGTTTTTCCAGTGGTGGCAAGCGTTGCGCTGGCCAAGCGCCTGGCACAGAATGGAGCAGACGCCATCATTGCTGAAGGAACCGAATCCGGCGGACATATAGGCGATATTACCACCATGTCCC
>OAWD01000141.1_pt1 | contig 73682 bp, 81 predicted proteins | sample 1495361 | NCBI WGS metagenome assembly OAWD01 (sample SAMEA2580130, study PRJEB22360) | human gut metagenome | biome: human gut; feature: human-associated habitat; material: faeces | place: Denmark | collected 2008/2010 | reverse complement strand
GCATCAGCCAGCGCAGAAATATTTCCAGCAAATTCATTCTGCAATCGGCTTGCATAACGCTGACCACGTTCATAAGCACTTGTTGGGCGATAATCGTTACCCAATCTGGATAATGCAGCCATCTGCTCATCATCCAGCTCGCCAACCAGAACACGATAATCACTTTCGGTAAGTGCAGCAGCTTTACGACGGCGACTCCCATCGGCAATTTCTATGACACCAGATACTCTTCGACCGAACGCCGGTGTCTGTTGACCAGTCAGTAGAAAAGAAGGGATGAGATCATCCAGTGCGTCCTCAGTAAGCAGCTCCTGGTCACGTTCATTACCTGACCATACCCGAGAGGTCTTCTCAACACTATCACCCCGGAGCACTTCAAGAGTAAACTTCACATCCCGACCACATACAGGCAAAGTAATGGCATTACCGCGAGCCATTACTCCTACGCGCGCAATTAACGAATCCACCATCGGGGCAGCTGGTGTCGATAACGAAGTATCTTCAACCGGTTGAGTATTGAGCGTATGTTTTGGAATAACAGGCGCACGCTTCATTATCTAATCTCCCAGCGTGGTTTAATCAGACGATCGAAAATTTCATTGCAGACAGGTTCCCAAATAGAAAGAGCATTTCTCCAGGCACCAGTTGAAGAGCGTTGATCAATGGCCTGTTCAAAAACAGTTCTCATCCGGATCTGACCTTTACCAACTTCATCCGTTTCACGTACAACATTTTTTAGAACCATGCTTCCCCAGGCATCCCGAATTTGCTCCTCCATCCACGGGGACTGAGAGCCATTACTATTGCTGTATTTGGTAAGCAAAATACGTACATCAGGCTCGAACCCTTTAAGATCAACGTTCTTGAGCAGATCACGAAGCATATCGAAAAACTGCAGTGCGGAGGTGTAGTCAAACAACTCAGCAGGCGTGGGAACAATCAGCACATCAGCAGCACATACGACATTAATCGTGCCGATACCCAGGTTAGGCGCGCTGTCAATAACTATGACATCATAGTCATGAGCAACAGTTTCAATGGCCAGTCGGAGCATCAGGTGTGGATCGGGGGGCAGTTTACCTTCATCAAATTTGCCCATTAACTCAGTTTCAATACGGTGCAGAGCCAGACAGGAAGGAATAATGTCAAGCCCCGGCCAGCAAGTGGGCTTTATTGCATAAGTGACATCGTCCTTTTCCCCAAGATAGAAAGGCAGGAGAGTGTCTTCTGCATGAATATGAAGATCTGGTACCCATCCGTGATACATTGAGGCTGTTCCCTGGGGGTCGTTACCTTCCACGAGCAAAACACGTAGCCCCTTCAGAGCCAGATCCTGAGCAAGATGAACAGAAACTGAGGTTTTGTAAACGCCACCTTTATGGGCAGCAACCCCGATCACCGGTGGAAATACGTCTTCAGCACGTCGCAATCGCGTACCAAACACATCACGCATATGATTAATTTGTTCAATTGTATAACCAACACGTTGCTCAACCCGTCCTCGAATTTCCATATCCGGGTGCGGTAGTCGCCCTGCTTTCTCGGCATCTCTGATAGCCTGAGAAGAAACCCCAACTAAATCCGCTGCTTCACCTATTCTCCAGCGCCGGGTTATTTTCCTCGCTTCCGGGCTGTCATCATTAAACTGTGCAATGGCGATAGCCTTCGTCATTTCATGACCAGCGTTTATGCACTGGTTAAGTGTTTCCATGAGTTTCATTCTGAACATCCTTTAATCATTGCTTTGCATTTTTTTATTAAATCTTGCAATTTACTGCAAAGCAACAACAAAATCGCAAAGTCATCAAAAAACCGCAAAGTTGTTTAAAATAAGAGCAACACTACAAAAGGAGATAAGAAGAGCACATACCTCAGTCACTTATTATCACTAGCGCTCGCCGCAGCCGTGTAACCGAGCATAGCGAGCGAACTGGCGAGGAAGCAAAGAAGAACTGTTCTGTCAGATAGCTCTTACGCTCAGCGCAAGAAGAAATATCCACCGTGGGAAAAACTCCAGGTAGAGGTACACACGCGGATAGCCAATTCAGAGTAATAAACTGTGATAATCAACCCTCATCAATGATGACGAACTAACCCCCGATATCAGGTCACATGACGAAGGGAAAGAGAAGGAAATCAACTGTGACAAACTGCCCTCAAATTTGGCTTCCTTAAAAATTACAGTTCAAAAAGTATGAGAAAATCCATGCAGGCTGAAGGAAACAGCAAAACTGTGACAAATTACCCTCAGTAGGTCAGAACAAATGTGACGAACCACCCTCAAATCTGTGACAGATAACCCTCAGACTATCCTGTCGTCATGGAAGTGATATCGCGGAAGGAAAATACGATATGAGTCGTCTGGCGGCCTTTCTTTTTCTCAATGTATGAGAGGCGCATTGGAGTTCTGCTGTTGATCTCATTAACACAGACCTGCAGGAAGCGGCGGCGGAAGTCAGGCATACGCTGGTAACTTTGAGGCAGCTGGTAACGCTCTATGATCCAGTCAATTTTCAGAGAGACGATGCCTGAGCCATCCGGCTTACGGTACTGACACAGGGATTCGTATAAACGCATGGCATACGGATTGGTGATTTCTTTTGTTTCACTAAGCCGAAACTGCGTAAACCGGTTCTGTAACCCGATAAAGAAGGGAATGAGATATGGGTTGATATGTACACTGTAAAGCCCTCTGGATGGACTGTGCGCACGTTTGATAAACCAGGGAAAAGATTCATAGCCTTTTTCATCGCCGGCATCCTCTTCAGGGCGATAAAAAACCACTTCCTTCCCCGCAAAACTCTTCAATGCCTGCCGTATATCCTTACTAGCTTCCGCAGAGGTCAATCCGAATATTTCAGCATATTTAGCAACATGGATCTCGCAGATACCGTCATGTTCCTGTAGGGTGCCATCAGATTTTCTGATCTGGTCAACGAACAGATACAGCATATCCACTCAGTTCCACATTTCCATATAAAGGCCAAAGCATTTATTCTCAGGATAATTGTTTCAGTATCGCAACCGCATCAGACTCCGGCATCGCAAACTGCACCCGGTGCCGGGCAGCCACATCCAGCGCAAAAACCTTCGTGTAGACTTCCTTTGAACTGATGGACTTATGTCCCATCAGGCTTTGCAGAACTTTCAGCGGTATACCAGCATACAGCATGTGCATCGCATAGGAATGGCGGAACGTATGTGGTGTGACCGGAACAGAGAACGTCACACCGTCAGCAGCAGCGGCGGCAACCGCCTCCCCAATCCAGGTCCTGACCGTTCTGTCCGTCACTTCCCAGATCCGCGCTTTCTCTGTCCTTCCTGTGCGACGGTTACGCCGCTCCATGGGTATTTTCAGTGTTGCCACCATCGTCTGCAGCTGGCTGACGTACCAGGAGTCAGAGAGCGGAACCAGCCGGTGAGTCTGCTGACCGGCGGGCATTCTCCCCGCCGTCCTGGCAGCTTTTTCGGTCCGTTGTTTCAGGGTCGCAAGCTGCACAAACGGATACGGAGGCGCAAGCGAAAAATCCCCCCGCGTCAGCGCCAGTGCTTCATTAATGCGTGCTCCGGTGTTCCACAGTGTGGCCAGCAGCATCTTGCGGTGCAGATCCGGGACGTAATGGAGCAGGGCACTCACTTCCGGAGCCAGCAGATATTTTGGCAGTTCATCATGGACCATCGACATCTGGCGAAGTGCCAGAGCTGCCGGATAATCAATGGCAACAGGCAGCGATGCAGGCTGTCCGGCAGAATACACTGCCGGTACCATGACTGCAGACTGGCTGTGTATAACGGAGCCTGACATTTATATTCCCCAGAACATCAGGTTAATGGCGTTTTTGATGTCATTTTCGCGGTGGCTGAGATCAGCCACTTCTTCCCCGATAACGGAGACCGGCACACTGGCCATATCGGTGGTCATCATGCGCCAGCTTTCATCCCCGATATGCACCACCGGGTAAAGTTCACGGGAGACTTTATCTGACAGCAGACGTGCACTGGCCAGGGGGATCACCATCCGTCGCCCGGGCGTGTCAATAATATCACTCTGTACATCCACAAACAGACGATAACGGCTCTCTCTTTTATAGGTGTAAACCTTAAACTGCATTTCACCAGTCCCTGTTCTCGTCAGCAAAAGAGCCGTTCATTTCAATAAACCGGGCGACCTCAGCCATCCCTTCCTGATTTTCCGCTTTCCAGCGTTCGGCACGCAGACGACGGGCTTCATTCTGCATGGTTGTGCTTACCAGACCGGAGATATTGACATCATATGCCTTGAGCAACTGATAGCTGTCGCTGTCAACTGTCACTGTAATACGCTGCTTCATAGCACACCTCTTTTTGACATACTTCGGGTATACATATCAGTATATATTCTTATGCCGCAAAAATCAGCGCGCAAATACGCATACTGTTATCTGGCTTTTAGTAAGCCTTATGTATTTTACCTTTCGTTATGTTAACCAATAAAAATTAAAATCTGCCTTATAAAAACAAAGCGTAATTACCGCATTCCCGTTTCGTATGGATCCGACTTTATTTGAATAAACGACTTTCCGGAAGTGTACCACCTGAGAAAATCATCATATCGCTGTTTTCCGCCCCTGCGCGGCGCATCACAGTCCAGAGATACAACACAACATATAGTGCCATGGGCAACTGAATGAGGCACTGCATGCTGTGCTGACGGGATGTAACGCTGTGCGGAGGGAGAGGAAGATCCGTAACCACCAGAAATCGGATCTGCGCGGGGAAAGAGAGAAAATTACATAGGCTGAACATATCCATATGCCTGACATCTGCATATTCGTGGCATACGCATACCCTCACCATCTGCATATGCTGAATCTATACATATGCTGAACATCTGCCTATACTAAATATATGCACACACCCGGTGCAATGAACATCATTCCGGATATGCATCACATATCCACACTTACCCGGGAGAGAATCATGAGAACCGTATCCATTTTTAAAAACGGCAACAACCGCGCCATCCGCCTTCCACGCGATCTGGATTTTGAGGGGGTGAGCGAGCTGGAGATCGTCCGGGAAGGGGACAGCATCATTCTGCGCCCCGTCCGGCCGACCTGGGGCTCATTCCTGGAGCTCGAAAAGGCAGACCCGGACTTTATGGCGGAGCGCGAGGATGTTGTCACCGATGAAGGACGATTTAACCTGTGAAGAAAATGTATATGCTCGACACGAACATCTGCTCGTTCATCATGCGCGAGCAGCCCGAAGCGGTGCTGAAGCGCCTGGAGCAGGCGGTGCTGCGCGGCCACCGTATCGTGGTCTCGACCATCACTTACTCCGAGATGCGCTTCGGTGCCGCCGGCCCGAAGGCCTCGCCACGCCACGTGCAGCTGGTTGACGCGTTCTGCGCCCGCCTCGATGCCGTCCTGCCCTGGGACCGCGCCGCGGTGGATGCGACCACGGAGATTAAGGTGGCACTGCGCCTCGCCGGGACGCCGATCGGTCCGAACGACACGGCGATAGCCGGACACGCCATCGCTGCCGGCGCCATTCTGGTGACGAATAATGTGAGGGAGTTTGAGCGGGTGCCTGACCTGGTACTGGAAGACTGGGTGAAGTAAGACACTGTTTTCGAAGTCAGGAGGTAAGAGCACTAGGAAACAGCCCGTATACGGGCTGTTTTAACAGATATCTACAGTAAGCTGTCCTGAACTATAGTGTGTCTTCGAAGATCAGACTATCAGGGAGCTAAAGCCTATCTTCCGAAATTATGGCGGTAAAAACAGTGGCTCAAGCGATACGGGCAACCGAGCTCTGGTTTGCTGCCGGTGGCAGAGCGATGAGCTTGTCACATTCCATAATCACGTACTCCGGGATGAGATCGAATCTGGACGGATCCAACTGACAGATGAACTCATTTTCAATGTGGTACGTTTCGTTAACGAATTTTCGTATTACTGGATGGTCCTGATCCAGTTCCAGTTAAACGGAATACCTGCAGTTTTTCATAGCCGTTACGACAGCGACGGTACAGGTTTTTTATTTCATCCGGGTTGCTGACGAGAGCCTGAAGTCGCGGGTAATCAAAGCTGTCCACATACTCCCGGATATCCCGCCGGGCCTGCTGAATTTTCTCAGGCGCCATTTTGGGGTAGCCCGTGCCCCCAGCGGCAGGCTCGCGATGATCCAGCGGGACGATGCGTCGATGGAATAGATTGGACAGGAGCTGATAAGAATCGCCACGTTCGTCAACGATTTCAAAGCACGCCGTCAGCAGCGCCCGGTCCTGATGCATGTCGATCAGTGCTGGAGTATGGATTTTGTGTCAGATAATCTGTTTAACGGGCGGCGTTTTCGGGCGCTGACTGTAGTGGATAATTTTAGTCGGGAATGCCTAGCGATGATCCATGCCGGAAAATCGTTAAAAGGCGAGGATGTGGTCAGAATAATGGAGACACTGCGGGTACTGGATAAGCAGCTGCCGGTACGTATCCAGACGGATAACGGCAGCGAGTTTATCTCAAAAAGTCTGGATAAATGGGCGTATGAACACGGCGTCACAATGGACTTCTCGCGCCCCGGAAAGCTGACATATAACCCGTTTATTGAATTATTTAACGGCAGTCCGCGGGATGAATGCCTGAACATTCACTGGTTCCTGTCACTGGAAGATGCGCAGGAAAAACCCGACAACTGGCGCAGGGAATACAATCATGAGAGAACGCATTCATCATTAAATGACATGACTCCGGCTGAATTTATCCGAAGTCTCCGGAAAGACGAAGATCTCTGATTTAGCACTGTACTGAATTTGGGCCAGGGTCAATCTAGCTAGGATCTCAAAAAATGCATGGAACTAAAACTGGTCTGTTTACAAAAGTAATTTCACAACTTACTGGTATCGATGATAAAAAACGCTTCCTTTTTTGATATTTCGTAAATTTCATTATCAAAACGCCAGCCATCAAAAAGTACAACAGTACCTCCTGTATTTTGTATGTTAATGACTACTTGGCTGTGTATGCCATTAACAAACTTAGCTAAGTAAGTAGCGATAAGCTTTAGTCTTTTAAAACCATCTCCCTTGTCTAATAATTTGTAATTTGATTGTATTAGAACAATATCACTAATTGCATATTCTTTTTCAGGAAAGAGTGCATCATAACAGATATGTGTAGAGACGGTATTATTCATTATTTCAAACACTCTATTTTGATGTTTCTCATCGATGTGAAAAAATTGCGACTCTAATGCGCTATTTTCATTAAAGAAACTGGGCTTTTCAATAAATGGTATTAATGTTTTCTTTTGATTAAGATAAGTTAGTTCCTTATGTTTATATAGGGTTACTACATTATTAAAATTTTTATAAGCATTAAAAGCCAAGAATAGATGAAGCTTTTGGTGCAGATTTTCCTTTCTAATATCGATTAATAATTTATTCGATATTTCCTTATTATAATCAGTCTTATATGAAAAGAAGTTATTCTCAGAAAATGCCATAGCATTAACTTCTGGATGACGACTCAAAAAGTCAATGAGTTCGTTAAAAAATTTTTTTGTAGTCCCACCTTTATCAAAATACAATCCAACTTGTACAATGGCAATTTTTAAATTTTTTTTCTCAGTTACTCTGGTTTGAGTGTTCGTCGATAAAAAAAATAGAGTGATTATAAAAAATAGAATTCTTAAACGTAAAGCACTTTGGCAAAATAAAACCCCGCTAAGAAAAAATAAAACAAACAAATTAAAAAAAGTATTTTTCGTATTCGGAAGAAATGTATCAGCAAATGGATACAATAAAATTAAAGGATGTAGAGGGAAAATTATTTTAAAGAAGGAGAAGGAAACCATTACTAATGAATGGAATAAAACCCCAAGTAAACCTAATCTGGAAAGATAGATAAAGGAAATAAACCAAAAATAAAAATACAGTAAGCCACATAATAAAATCCAAAAATTAATTTTCAAACTTGGGCTCTTGGTTATAAAATAAGCACCAAAAATTGTATAAAGAAAAACAACAGTAAAAGTAAAAACATTAATAATGTGTATAGCCAGCTGTTTTTTCAAACAAAAAAAATAGCAAAAAAAGAAAAGAAAAAGTAATAAAGTTAACATGTTCCACAACAAATTTAGCCAATGTTAATAACTTTCATATCAGATGTAATTAGCCCCAGGTCATGAGTAATCATTATTACAGTACCTCCATTTTTGTGGAAATCCTTGATTATATCCATCACTTTAATTTTGTTTTCAGCATCAAGACTTGCTGTAGGCTCATCTGCAAGTAATATTTTTGGATGTTTGATCAAGGCCCTAGCAAGTGCGAGCCTCTGTTTTTCACCTCCGGAAAGCAATGAGGCCAAATAGTTAGAATCTGGAAGCCCAACAAGTTTTAAGGTATAATTTAACCGCTTTTTTGCATCTGGGAGTTGAGGGTAGTCAACTGAACAGAGTAAGTTCCTGTTGATTGACTGCCTCTCATTAATCAGGGAGTCTTGAAATATATAACCGAAATATTTTTTTCTGATACGTACCGTGCTTCTGTAACATTTAAAATCAACAGAATTATTAAAAATATGATAATAACCTGAATAATCATTATCAAGTAATCCTATTATATTTAGAAGTGAGCTTTTACCAGCACCAGAAGGGCCAGTTAATACAATAAAATCATTTTCATCTATGAATAACTCATAATTTTCAAATAAAACCCTATCGCCAAATCTTTTGGATTCAATATTTATTTTTATCATAAACATTCACCTCGAACACCGTGTCAAGCAATTGAGGTAGGTCAAGTGAATCTGCTGTCACAAGTAAACTCGCTATCTTAGAACCATGTGTATTTGTATTATCAACTGGATTAGACACCTTGTACACAATAGCTTTTCCTACCCTTCCTGTCACTAAAGACTTAACGTTAATTTCTTTATCTTGTATTCTTCCTTTCATAGAAACTGGATCATATTTAATATCTATAAAAAAGTTATCAACAGTTTCTATGCTTACAACGCGATCTCCTGAATTTACAACCTGATTATTTACCGTATAATACTCTCTAATTAGATATTTTTTATTGATTATAGGCTCCCCTAACTCTAGCATATACATGAGAGCCGAACGCTCAATTTTTAATTCTTGTAGCATGATTTTTGCTTCATTTATAGCATCCTGCTTTTCATATAGTTCGGAACGAGAGATAAATCCCCGTTCATAGGATGATTTTGCCCCCTTATATTCATTCGCCAACCTAGTGATCTTTGCTTTTAAAGTTTTTATTTTAATATTCAAAATCTCTTTTTTTGATTCAAGCTCATAGCTTTTTATTGTTACAGGTGATATATTTTCATGTACACTACCATCAATAGAGAGATTATGTTTAATTACACCAGTAAATGGGCTTTTCAGTTCTATTATACTTTCTCCTCGTAATGTGCCATAGAATATATCTGCTCTGACATTAAAGGATAATATACTAATCAAGAAAACCAATATAAGTTTTGTAGAACTCATACTCTCTTTCATCTTTCTTTAGCTTAATTTTTTCATGCTCATACTCGTCTAATTGTCTATAGTATGACATAATTGTTTCCTTATTCTCTCTAAAGCGATTTAAGACATAATCGACCTCCTTACCTTTAATTTCAATTTTTTTTCTAGCAAGAGTTATTTTACTTTCAAGAACCTTCATTTTATTTGTCACATTTTCTTTCTCTCTCATATAGAGTTTATCTTTTTCATCATAATTATCTTCAATCCTTTTTAGTGAGATTGAATGCTCTTTTTTTATGTTATTTATTAAGAAGTAAGAGCCTATCGGAACTGTAACATTTATAGCTGCAACGAAATCAATTTTATCTGTAGTAATATCCTTGAGCATCCCTCCTACAGGAGGCTGCATATTTAATGAAAAACTCACACTTGGTCTCATTGATGACATTTTTAAATCATGATTCGCATATTCCTTTTGCTGCAGCAACTCTTTACTTTTATTAAGTAGATAATAAGTACTTTGCTTTTTACAAGACAATATTAGATTGTTTGATATGTTTTTTATATCTGAAATTGGAATATTAAACTCAGTATAAATATTTAACTCACTTTGTTTAACTTCACTCTCAATATTATTAAGATTATTTTGTAGCTCTTCTTTCCTTAAATTGATAATATCATATTCAATTTTTGCTATTTCTCCAGATTCCAATCTTATCTTGGAGGCCATTAGCTGTGCATCTTCGTTCTTAAGTTGCGAATAGTATAATTTTAACATATCTATTTTATAGTTATATTCAATGACTGAACGATATAAATCGACAAGATACTTATTTCGCTTATCATGAATCATTAGATTATTATACTCTATCTCTTTAGTTATTTTATCTTTATATTTTGAGTAAATATTACCTCTATATACAGACATGGAAAGCCCGACAGACAATGAACTATCCATAACGCCTTTAAATGAACTATTGTTAGAACTCTGCTGCCCCATACTTAAATTGATATCAGGAAGTAATGATATCCTTTCTCTTTCCATTTCCAGCTTCTTTGCATTATTATCAAGTAAACTTGATTTATATAAATCCGTAAGCTGAAAGTATTTTTCGAGTTCACAAGGTAAACGACTATTAGAATGAACTTTACTTACGAAAAATATTAAACTAAAAAAAAATATATACTTCATTGCATTCTATTTTTAATAAGGTTTACTGGGTTTTCTTTAAAAAAGCCAATTCCTGTATATACCCCTGAAATATAACTTGCAAACATAACCAATAGAAAAGATAGAAAAATCATCTCAAACCTAAATAAAAGAACTATGCCAAGATATAATGATAACACATATGACATAAATATCGTTAATAATATCGAAGAAAAAAGCCCAATAAATGTAATAATCATCAGTTCAACGATAACGGTTCGTATTATTACAGCCTTATCAACCCCATGGATTAATTTTAATGCAAATTCAGTGCTTCTACTCTGGAATGTTTTCCGACATACCATTATTATAATGATTATCATCATTACAGTTAATAGTGTATATATTGAGTTTGTCAACAAACTAAACCTTTCTAAAACCTTATTTACTGCCAGTTTCGCATCCAACACTGAATGTATTGAAAATTTAGTAATATTTTTTTCAAATAACAAATTCTTTATATGCTCTATGTCATTGATGGTGATATCATCATTCTTAATTAGATCAATTATATCAATAGAATCATCAAGTGTTAATCTAAAGATGGTTTCAAGCGGAATTATATAATTCACATTATCACTAAATGAGGATAATCCCAAACTATCTAAAAATTCAGTTTTTTTCTTTTTAATTTTCCCTATAGACCTGAATGGAAGCCCATCTAAAAAAAACACTTCCGAATTGCTATAATATGGATTATCATAGTACAATATTACATTATTCTCAAAAGGTCCAGATATCTTTATCCCTCTAGCAGAAAGTTTTATTTTATCAGACCCTATTACCATTTTCATATCGTCACTATATGGAGTCACTCCAACTGTGAAAACAGATTTTTTGGATTTTGATATAGAATACCCCGCATTATGAAATAATTCGTCAATTTTTTTCTCGGAAACTTTTTCATCGAACTCTACAGTTATGACATTGTATCCGTTTAAGCTTAACTCCTGCTCAGCTTTTTTAGATGTGCTGTATATCAGAGAATCTGTTATAGTAATACAACTAAAACTTATAATCAAAAAAAGCATGAAAACTATAATATTGCGTTTATTCTCCAGTATATTTTGTAAGGCTTCAGATATATACATAACTTCTTAAAATAAAACATTAAAAGTGCCTAGGCATAGATATGTGGCGCCCTCCCCCGCCACATCTTTATTTACCTAGGCGGATTATTATCATCAAAGTGCATTAGCAAAAAACAATTATACTATTATGAGTCTTTAGCCTAATATGCCCTACATAATCGATTTTATCGAATCCATGACCACTGAGCGTTAATTATAGATTTAACTTTTTTACCCTGCGCTCCTGCATTGTGCATGTAACCTGTGTTTCTATAAATAACTGCATCAAAATTTTTTGTGGATCCATCATCGTACTTAAACGCGCCAGTATACCGGACACCTTCTGCATAACCTTTTTCTATCACTTCATTGCAATCTTTAATATCATTCCAAAAAAACTCATTTGAATTTCCTAGAACACAATTTATAGGCGCTACACTTGGTTGCCATGATGCACCGCCTCCTCCTGCATAACTTACCGAAGTGAATGCCCCAAAGGTCAAAACAGAGACCAGTAATGATCTTTTTAACATACAACCTCCTTTTTCTATGATTGCTTAACTAAGCATAACCATTATGCCTGTCGACCTGAAAATATCAATCGTAAACAACTGCGAATGTTCTTTTCTTATCTAATGAGATTGTTCGTTTGATTGGTTTATTACTATTAACGCAAGCCACACTACGGAGAAAGTTAAATATTTATCCAATACCACCTTGATGTGCAACTTTTCCTAAAAAAATTCTTAATGCATTAGAATAATGCATTTGTTTACTTAGTTTTCAGTAACCCCTCCTACGTTCAAGTTTTTATGCTTTTATAATGCAAATAAAATTGCTTAGGAGTTACCCCATAATATGTTGAAAACATTTTAATGAAATATGACGTACTGGACACACCTACCTTAGAAGAAACTGTATTTATATGATGATTCTCATTCAGTATTAATTTTGCAGCCTTATGCATTCTGGCATCGAGAAGTACCTGATAGAAACTAGTGTTTTCGGATTCGAGTTTTTTACGCACAGCAATTTCAGATAAACTTAAGGCCTCAGATACACTGGATAAACTCCATTTTTTCGATAGCTCCGACTCAACTACAGCCTTCACTCGATCAGAAAAGTATTGAGATGCTGATACGCATAATGACCAATATATTTTCTCTAGTTTATCTGATTTTGAAATAAGACATGCCAACTTGTAAATATCAGAGGCAGTACCGTTATTATCTTTAATGCTACTAAATAGCATTGCGTTTGTTCCTTCGCTTGTTATGCTATGTATTTTATCGTTCAATTTACGTTCTTTTGATACATTCTTTGGTATTATTTTTAGAAATGGCGACAGTATTTTTATTAAATCTCGGGCAGCATCATTGTTTAGAGTTCGTACTATATATGCCTCCCCCTCATTCTCCTTAGTAATTGCGATACCAATATTTAGATTTTTCTCTATAAATGTAATGGATCCCTTCGGTAAGATAATCTCATCATGACTCCTCTCCTCCTTTATTTTTATTGAGCAATTTTTCGCATAAACAATACTAAACTGATATGGTCTCACTTTTAAGTGTAGAACGTTACTACGATAAGTCAGATGATTTTTCATAGTATAAATGCACTCTTTTCTACTGATATAAAAACAACATTATCAAACAATTTTGCCAGCAAAGTGTATGTGTTATAAACATATCTCAATGCGATATTGAGGCCTATTTTATGTTGTGAATGGCAATTTTTTTACCAAAAAGTGAACTTCATTTCCGTTTACTAAAGAGCTACTAACATCAATATTGTTAATAAATCTATGTAAAGTGAACTGTTGAATCGATTGCATTAGTTTGCATTGTAATGAGTTGCTTTAATAGATGTGTTTTTATTTAAACCTTGACGGTTTAATTTTTAACCTTCCCCCTGAAAACAGTGCCAGACTAAACTGAAGTATTCGGTCTTTCTTTCATCAAACAAAGAGGACAGCCATCATGAAAAAGCCCGTAAGCGTTAACGGAGCGCCGTATTGACACTTATTTATTGGTGAGTACTACGTTCCATGGCAGGAGTTCATCAACACGGTTGGAAGGCCATTCTGGCAGTACGCTCAGGATATGGCGCAGATACGCGTTCAGTCGGCAGGTGCCGATCAGCCCGTACAGTAGCGCACCACGCTCTCCACCGTGATCGTTGCCGAAGAACATGTAATTCTTTTTCCCGAGACAACGGCACGAAGGGCTCTTTCCGCTGTGTTATTATCCGCCTCTGCCAGACCATCATCACTGTAATAACAGAGGGCGTCCCACTGATTCAGTACATAGCTGAACGCTTCGCCCAGTCTGGATTTTTTCGACAGTGTGCCATTCTTCTCCACCATCCATTCATGCAGCGACGTCAGTAACGCTTTGCTTCGCTGCTGCCTGACTGCAAGACGTTCAGACTCCGGTAAGCCCCGTATTTCATCCTCGATGGCGTACAGTTCACTGATGCGCTTCAGGGCTTCTTCTGCCGTCGTACTTTTGCTGCTGATGTATACATCGTGGATTTTTCGCCGGGCATGGGCCCAGCACGCAACTTCTGTCAGCGCACCACCTTCACGTTCTGCACTGAACAGCCTGTCGTAACCTGTGAACGCATCCGCCTGCAGGATACCCCGGAAGGGACGAAGGTGTTGTACCGGATGTTTTCCCTGCCTGTCTGGTGAGTAGGCGAACCAGACCGCCGGAGGAGATGACGACCCCGCATTGCGATCATCCCGGATATACGTCCAGATGCGTCCTGTTTTTGCTTTTTTCTGCCCGGTGCCAGCACTTTTACTGGTGTGTCGTCAGTGTGAACTTTGCGGGTGTTCATCACGTAACGGTACAGGGCATCATTCAGCGGCGTCATTAACTGACAGCATGCGTCAACCCAGTTGGAGAGTAATGCCCGGCTCAGTTCGATGCCCTGGCGGGCAAAGATTTCACTCTGACGATACAGTGGCAGGTGTTCGCAGTATTTTCCCGTTAACACGCGGGCAAGTAATCCGGGGCCCGCGATGCCGCGCTCTATCGGGCGGGACGGCGCTGGCACTTCAACTATACAGTCACATTTTGTACAGGCTTTTTTTACCCGAACAGTGCGGATCACTTTCAGGGCGTTACTCACCAGTTCCAGCTGCTCAGCACTGACTTCCCCCAGATAATCCAGCTCACTGCCACACTCCGGGCAACAACTTTCTTCAGGCTCCAGGCGGTGTATTTCGCGGGGAAGATGCGCTGGTAACGGACGACGATGACGTGACTGTCGCAACTAGCGGGGAACCTGCGGGTCATCCTCACGCCCACTGTAACGATCGCTTTCCTGTTCGCGTTGTTTCAGTTGGGCCTCAGCCTGTTCAACCTCACTCTGCAGTTTTTCAGAACGGGTACCGAACAGCATCCGGCGCAGTTTTTCTATCTGGGCCCTCAGATGTTCTATTTCCCGCTCCTCCTCTTCGATCTTTTCTTCGGCACGTGCCAGTGCAGAGCGCAGGAAGGCCTCCGTCTCTTCAACCAGACTCAGTTGCTGATCTTTCTGACGGAGGGCTTCAGCCTGCTCAGAGAGCAGCCTTTCCAGCTCAGTTTTTGGGCTGACGCCAGTCCAGTTTATCGAGAAGCATTGCCAGCTGCGAGCGGGTAATGGATACCTTACCGTCACGCACCGCAGGCCAGATAAACTGGCCTTCCTCCAGGCGTTTGGTGAACAGGCACAGACCATCAGCATCAGCCCACAGGATTTTAATCGTGTCACCCCGTCGGCCGCGAAAGATAAACAGGTGACCGGAGAAGGGGGTCTCATCCAGCACATGTTGTACCTGTTCTCCCAGACCGTTGAAGGATTTACGCATATCAGTAACGCCGGCAACCAGCCAGATTCGAGTGCCTGATGGGAGCGAGATCATCGTCCCCTCCCGGTCAGTTCACGGATCAACACCGTGAGCAGCTCTGGTGAAGGATTTTCCAGCGTCATGTTACCGTGGCGGAACTCAACTTTACAGGAACTGGCACTGACTGTGCTTTGTGAAGGAGTGGATAAAAGCGGAGTAAGAGCCGCCATAGGCTCTTTCTGCTCATCAGGCGTTATCTCAACAGGTAATAATTCAACGCCAGCGCCAGAAGAGGTTGTTACCGGAAGACGCCGCGATATACGCCCTTCGTTCTGCCAGAGCCTGAGCCATTTGAACAGGAGGTTATCATTGATATCGTGTTCCCGGGCAATACGGGCAACAGAGGCTCCCAGTTGTGAAGCCAGTTTAACCATTTGAAGTTTAAACTCATTTGAAAATGATCTGCGGGGTTCTGCGGATAATATTTTCTGTTCCATAACAGGTGTCCACTAGTTGAAAAGGTGGGCACCTACGTTACCAATACTGGCTTAATGGCTACATACGGCGGTCAGTTTACGCTTACAAAAGCCCCGTTATACCGAAGAACAAATTGCACTTGCGCTGAAGCAAGCCGAAACCGGCACCCACGTTGGGGAAGTTTGCAGAAAGACAGGCATTTCTGAGGCCACCCTTTATATCTATGGACTACCTCCGTATACAAGACAGAATCTGGCTTTGGGTTGTTGCTTACATCTATCCGGCATCAGGAAAACTAACCTGTGCTCAAATGGATAACCCGTACACAATCGCCTCAACAACTGGACGGACTCTGAGGCCAGTATAAAAATCAGGTTCCGATTGTGCAGGTGCAACCTGTCACCATTTTTCAGTACACTGCAACCTTTCTGCCTGGGTACTAACTTCCAACTGCCTGATACTCGGTATCGTTTCTCAGCATCGACTAGATTATTCTCGCGTTCTTGTTAGCGACCGCCACGGTCGTTTTATTAAACCCGCGCCGTTCCTTTAACAACCCACTGATGCAGGCTGCCATCCTTGTTATTCGTGATAACCCTGACAACAGCACTGGCACCATGAATAAAAAGTGTCCGCAGATGCTTGTCGCCTCTTTTCATCATATTCATCAGTACCTGCCTGTCGCCACTCTAGTGCTGTCGTGGAACCAGACCAAGCCATGCGGCAAAGTGACGACTATTTTTAAATTCAGTTCCTTTGGCAAGGCGCTGGCAGGCTTCTGATTGCCTGAACACAGCATCAATTTCTTTATCAAAAAAGTTCATACGACGAACAAGATCGTTAAAGAGATCATATAATTCTGAAGTCGTCCTGCGCATTCTAGAACTGAGACCATTTTCAGCATCTTCAAGGCTAAGCGGAACGACATGACGAACTCTTGAGACTGCCGCGCCGATTGTTATTCCACGGTCAACCAGAAGTCCGCTGATTTGACAGATTGTCACAGTACGATGATTGACAATACGCTGTCTTGCCCGGTGCAAAGCCTGAATATCCTGCTGTTCAGAACTTTTCAGTGGAACAAACTGCATCGTAGGTTGCATCAGGGCCACAGCTATCGCCTGCGCATCGTTACCGTCATTTTTTTGCCCACGGACAAAAGGTTTTATATATTGGGGGCTGATGACTTTTACGTTATGACCCAGCTTTCAAACTCACGTTGCCAGTAAAATGCGCCTGTGGATGCTTCTATACCGCTCAGACACGCCGGAATATTCGCTACCGTCTGGAGTAATTTTTTTCGGCCGATACGTTTTGAATAAACCGGCTTACCGGTCTGGCTTAACCCGCAGAGCTGAAAGACATTTTTATCTAGGCCAATACCCAGAAATACGATATTCATGGTGATTCTCCCACTGAACATATTTCGTACAGTTAACTGCAGAGGGAAGAGGTAGTCCATTCCATTAACTGGAAGAAGACATCTGCCGGTCCAGATATGACAGAATTGCGGTATCTGCGGTAACTGGAGGATGAAGATCAACGTCCGCCGGGGTTGCTGATGCAGAGCAGAATGTCTACCACTGGCAGTAATTAATTCCAGCCATATTACGCTACGTGAAAAATAGCCGATGAACAGCATCATGCCCCCTGCAGAATTCACCAGAATGCGTTTCGTTATTGCCGGATGTACCTGCACGACGCGGACACCCGCCAAAGGATGAGGCCCGTCTGGTCCAGCTGATCGATATAAGCTATGTCAGGCAGATGGAGAGCTGGATGATTACCACCCGCCCCCGCTGGCGTGAACCGCTGCGGGTCATGACAGATGAACCATGCGTAACTGGCTGAAGGCAGAAATACAGCGCGAATACGATGAAAATCACCAAGTGTACGTAAAGTACGGCGCCAGTTGTTACATGGGCAGATACACTGTGGCGCTTCTCATGACGGTTATGGGGCTTGCCGGAGTTCTCTGGGGTAAAAAGGTCCGCACTACAGTCAGCCGGAAAGCCGTTGCCGCGTGCAACCGCGTGTCAGTTCGTAGCAGAACGCCCGAACCAGCTGTGGGTGGCTGATTTTACTTGTGTCAGCACATGGCAGGGCTTCGTTTATATGGCGTTCATCATTGATATGTTCGCCAGATACATTGCGGGATAGCGGGTCTCATCGTCCATGGAAACGACATTCGTGCTGGATATACTGGAGCAGGCGTTGTGGGCCCGTCGTCCGTCCGGTACTGTCCATCACAGCGATAAAGGCTCTCAGTATGTGTCACTGGTCTACTCGCAGCGACTGATGGAAGCAAAACTGCTGGCATCAACAGACAGTACAGACGACTCGTATGACAATGCAATGGCGGAGAGCATCAATGGTCTTTACAAAGCGGAGGTAATACACCCTAAGAGCAGGAAAAATCGGACAGAAATGGAATTGGCCACACTAACTTGGGTAGACAGGTATAACAATCGACGATTACTGGGAAGGCTGGACCATATCCCTCCGACAGAAGCAGAAAAAGCTTATTATGCTTCCAACGTAAATGGTGATCTGGCAGCCTGAGTTCACAGATAAAACACTCTCCAGGAAACCCGGGGCGGTTCACGCAGTAGAATTTTTAAGAGACTGTAATTAAAACTGTGTAATTGCGTGATTTTGATATGTTCACTCCAGTAACGGAGAAAGGCAATTATGGACGAAAAGAAACTCAAAGCCCTTACGGCTGAACTGGCTAAAGGTCTTAAAACCGAAGCCGACCTCAATCCGTTTTCCCGTATGCTGACGAAATTAACCATCGAAACGGCGCTCAATGCGGAGCTGACTGACCACCCCGGGTATGAGAAAAATGCGCCCAAAACAGGCTCAAACACCCGCAATGGCTACTCGTCAAAAACGGTGTTATGCGATGACGGCGAGATCGAACTGAACACGCCGCGTGACCGTGAAAACACCTTCGAACCGCAGCTGCTTAAGAAGCACCAGACGCGCATTACGCAGATGGACAGCCAAATTTTATTCCTCTGCGCCAAAGGTATGACTACCCGCGAAATCGTCGCCACCTTCAAAGAGATGTACGACGCCGATGTGTCACCCTCGCTGATATCTAAAGTCACCGACGCAGTAAAAGAGCAGGTCACTGAGTGGCAAAACTGGCAACTGGATGTACTGTATCCCATTTTTTATATGGACTGCATTGTCGTCAAAGTCCGTCAGAATGACAGCGTAACCAACAAAGCCGTCTTCCTGGCACTGGGTATCAACACCGAAGGCCAGAAAGAATTACTGGGTATGTGGCTGGCCGAAAATGAAGGCGCAAAGTACTGGCTAAGGGTGCTGACGGAGCTGAAAAACCGGGGCCTTCAGGACATCCTGATTGCCTGTGTGGATGGTCAGAAGGGCTTCTCGGATGCGATAAATAGCGTCTTCCCGCAACCCCATATCCAGCTATGCATCATCCATATGGTGCGTAACAGTCTGAAATACGTATCCTGGAAGGACTACAAAGCCCTCACCGGTGGGCTAAAAGCAGTTTATCAGGCCTCGACCGAAGAGTCGGCGCTGATGGCGCTGGATGCGTTCACGAAAGCCCGGGACGATAAATATCCGCAAATCAGCAAAAGTTGGCGTACACACCGGGGAAAACCTGAATATCTTCTTCAGCTGCCCTCCGGATATCCGTAAGGCTATCTACACCACTGACGCGATAGAATCGCTGAACAGCGTGATCCGTGCCGCGTTTAAGAAACGCAAAGTGTTCCCGACAGATGACTCGGTGCGGAAGGTTGTATATCTGGCGATCAAGAATGCGTCGAAAAAATGGAGCATGCCAATCCAGAACTGGCGGCTGGCAATGAGTCGTTTTATTATCGAGTTTGGTGACAGACTGAGCGATCACCTTTAATACAGTGGCAGTTACACAGAATTGCTGACAGGCTCATTTTTAACTTAACGCAGAATTCTGAACGCTCTCAAAAGGCATTTACACAGAATTCTAAACAGGCGCAACTAATGTTGCTAATAACCTTATGTTAATTTATTAATAACCCTTTTTAAACTCCTCAGAGAGTTTTGAATGCACCTCCTTTAAAAAGGTGCATTTTAATAAATGTCTTCAGAAAGAATAACGGAAGTTGGCGTTTATCGCATTGTCCACGTTATATTTTCCGAATGCCGATTTCTCCAGCTCCAGACCCAAACGCATATTGTCTTTAATTTCCGCATTCATCCCTACCGTCATCAGCATCCTGCTATCTTTTGCACCTTCAAAACGTTTCTCTCCGGAAGCATCCCGTAAAACCGTTTCTCCGTTCGCCAGTAGGTCGAACTGGTAACCCAACCCGGCACGTGCTGTCACTTTCCAGCCATCTCCGTAGAAGGTTCTCCCCACATCAACACCGGTTCGACCAATCAGTGGGTTATAGCCTTTGTCTTTCATGCTCAACTCCATACCCCGGTCTTCCCAGTTAAAAGATTTTCCTGACACAGAACCGTAAACCAGTTCCATCTGCGGCTCCACCCAAGCCTCTTCCGATAGGTGGTAACGATACCCGACTTCAGCACCGGCATACCAGGAATGGGAGTTGTAGTTTTTTTTGCCCAGTGAGGCAAAACTCGCCGTATATCGATTATCATGATGGAGATATTTACCAATCAGGTCAAAATAAGCCCCGGAATCAAAGTGCGCTGAGGCATACAACCCTCCCCCCACGGATTTGGTTTTACCACTGAATGCGTGGCTGCTTGCATTGCTATCCGTATAGGTCATCAATGCCCCCGTGAACAAATCCACACCGTCCAGCTCATGCTTTCTGTCGGCACCAATCTGGACATGAGTGTAGTTATCGCTGTAACCACCATCTGCCGAACCGGTACCGTTCATGATACGCGCCCAGACACCGGAATCCCCTTGTGTATTCCGCAGATCCCCCATACGCTTGTTCAGGTTATTGACCTCTGTCAGGAAGGATTTATAACCTGACGCCATAAAGTCCGTTGCGGTTTTCGAGGCACCGGCATCAGAGACGGCCTGATACCCTGTCAGCACCCATTTTGTGGCGGTATCCGTTTCTTCCGTGTTGATTACCGGTGTAACGTTACTGAAACCAATCAGCTGCATTCCGGCTTTGAATATTTTCTCGTCACTCCCTTTCGGTGCGGTAATTAACGTCACGTTCGTTTCACTGGCTGGCTTGTTTAAAAAGTCAACCAGGACGGTATTATTACTGCCCGACAGTTTGTCCGTGACATTCAACTGGTCAACCTGGCTGTTGTTGGTATGCATCAGGAACACGGAGTTATCTGCGGTAAGCTCTTTTACCTGTAAAGTGGCAAAATTTTTCCCATCTCCCAACTCAATTCGGGAGCCCGTGGCCTTTAGCGATCTGGTCACTGAGTTTCCGCCAGAGTGCCACAGAGCATTGTTCATATTTACCGCACTCTGTGCCCCCGTAATACTGCCTCTCAGAGCGGCGTTATATCCCTTCATTACAGAGCTGAATAACGGAGAGTCCGTCTTCCCGGCAGCAGTATCACTATCTCCCAGATTAATGGTTGCCGCAGTATTTCCTGCATTAATATCTGAACTCAGATAGCCCATATTTTTAACAGAAAGGCCGGCCTTCTCTCCGAGGTGAATTCCTTCAGTTTTTGAAATCACGGGCGAGTAATACCCCTGTTTCTCTACAGAAGGTCTCCCCGTCAGGATCAGGGAAGCGTTTTCTTTGACATCCACGGATCCGGTACTGAATATACCACTCTGTGCCGTAAGTTTTGCTCCTTTTTCGAGTGACAAGCTACTGTTAACAAAGGTGCCAACACGGTCAAAAACAACATTTTGAGAGGTCACACTCACTGAGCTGTCATAAGCTTCAATACCACCAGTGAATTTCTCCCTGATTTGCAGGGACGATTTGTTTTCCAGCGTCACATTACCGCTGTAATCACTCTGGTCACCAGCTGTGGTTGCGGTGGCGCTTCCCTCAACAGAGGAGACCGCATTACCGGTTCCGTCACTCTTGTCAGTAAAAACCCGGTCACTTCCCAGAATAACGGTACTTCCGTTGGCGGCGTTAATATCACCCTGCATCTGACCGTTTCTGGATAGATGGAATGTTGCAGCATCAAGCCTCAGCTTACTCAGCGTAAACTGACGGGTTTCCCAGTCGCTCTGGCTGGCTGAGGTTGTCGTTCCGGCATGAATAACCGGATGCCCTTGGAATATCAGTGTACCTGACTTCTTCGTTATCGAGCCTTCTGGCAGGTTAACGGACCCGTCAAGGGCAAGTACATCCTTACCGGATAGTTTCGGAATACTCACATCCATATTGCCGTTTAGCTGACCGTGATACATATAAGGCTGGCTGCTGGCCTCAATTTTTTGCTGCTTCACGGTATCAATGGCTTTATTACGGTCTTTTCCAACATTCTGCCAAATACTGCTGTTGCTCAGGTCAGAAAAAAACGGTGAGTATGAATTCGCCTTCAGTATGTAATATTGCCCAGTAGATCCGTCAAGATACAGGTCGCCAGGCGTTCCTTTTCCTCCAAGAAAATTAATTGTATTAATCGGTACCTTAATGTCGCTGGCTTTTAATGTTTGGAGGTCGAGTGTTATCGTTGATTTTTTCTCACTGTTATTAGTAATGATGGCCCCGTAGTCAGCCGCCTGAAGCTTGGTAAAGGTGAGGTTATTACCATTCAAGTCCAGACGTCCGCCACGGTATCCCCATGAAATATTATCCGGATTAACCTGCTGTCCGTCTGAAAGCACAACCGTTGGACGCCCGCTGGCTATATCAACAGAGCTGAAAGCCTGTACCTTTCCGTCAGCATCCGCTTGCTGGTTGAGAATAACAGTACCTTCACCCACTTTGAGTCCACCCGCATTCACACCGGTCCCGTTTACTGTCAGAGTGCCTTCGCCAGTTTTATGCAGGTTATCACCGGCCACTCCGTTCACTTGCCACAGAACGTGGGATCCTTTATCTGTGATAATCCCGCCGCCCATCCATGTCTGGCCATTCAGGGCGGATACCCTATAATCGCCGGCAAACTGCAGATACCCGGCCCCCTGATTAACGGAGTCCAGCAGAACGACCTCCCCCTTATTTCCGGTGAAAAGAAGGTTTTTTCCCGCATCCAAGTCATTTCCTTTTTTGCCGTGCATATCCCAGCTTGTATTTCCTTGAGTCAGGGTGCCGGTACCATTAGCAGCATCATATTTCCACTGCAGTGCTCCCATACCAGATGTGTAGGTTATGGTTTTGTCAAAATCATTTTGCGGCTGTTGGCCGAGGAAGTCCTGAGTGGTGACGACCCAGTTATTGCCTGAAGAGGTCATTGAAGATGTAACACCAATCAACACCCATTTTTTTTCCCAGGAATCATAAGCAAATAGTGGAGAGCCACTATCCCCCATAATTAGATAGTTTGCTAAAGGCCCCTGCGATGGATTAAAAATATTAGCGCTTGGAGTGGTAATCATCTGCCCGTTATTATAGGAGTTTAGTGCACCAACTGTACCACCGACCAAAAAACCACCATTTGTATAAATCTGTGTGAGGTTACCGTTTTTGTCCTTGATAAACTGCTGTCCGCCACCAAGACGATAGAATGCCGTAAAACGGCCTTCTGCCTGATAGGCTCCGCTCACCGCCCCCACATCAGACACTTCAGCCGGAGCAACTTCTGTCACCAGTTTACTCAGGCGACGGGTTTTTATATCAAGACCACTATTATTGTTTGTACCAACCGCAGTATAAGTGTTTCTGGCGTACCCGAAGCTCATCGTATCGGAACCGTTAACATGTTTGGCGGTAACCACATACTGAGGGGAGTAAAGTGTATGATTACCCGGGGGCAGGTTACCGGTAGTAATAGTGGCACTGCTGAAATCAGCCATCGGTGCTTTATCAAGCTTACCGACCAGGTTGCCCTGCTTGTCGTAAATGGCAATATTTGTAGCCCCCGGCGTAAACTGGCCTTTATTCTCGGCAAAATCACGGAAGATCTGATAAGGGATTTCCGCACTGACTGTGGCAGCCAGAGCCGGCCATATCGAAGAAAGTGACAAAACAGCGACAGAAGAACGAATGATACGACGGGAGAGTCTGCGATGGCTTTTACAGGTGACCCTGCGGGCCAACTCGGAGACAGCAATCAGACTTTTGGTTATATGGCAATATTTCAGAGAATATATTTTATTCATGATTTCCAACTCAACGTGCTGAAATAGGAGCAGTCATAACATGGATTAATGTATGCTCATGATATAATGCAGAATCAATTAATATATTTTTTACGACAGCATTTTTACAGATTATTCGCGTGTCGAATAAACACAATAAAAAAAATGAAGTCAAGAGCAAAAAAAACGGAGGGGGAATTTAATTATTAAATTATCGTTTTTGAATAAAAACAATAAAAGCAAGCGCCCCACCAAAACAATATTGATATTTATTGAGCGATTAGATCAACTTACCAGAGTAACAGACCGGGTTCCCGGTTTGCCGGTCATTCCTCGATATGTTCAATGACGTGACGCAGCCATTTTTCTGGCACCATATTGTTCAGATGGCAAGAGTCGATCAGCGAGTACAACACCGCCACATGTTCGTCGTTACTGTAGGAGCCAGCAAACAACCAGATGGTATGACCTTTATATAATCGCATTATCATCTGTGCATTACTGGAGAATGAGTTGAACGTATCGCCACCTATTTGAGAACGGCGAAGGGATTGTAAATAGATCAGTTTTAGTTCCATGCATTTTTTGTGATCCTGGCCAGGGTCAGTGGTATAACATTTTGAGTGCATTATTTTTATCATTACTCACCAGATTTATCGTTATTTTTATTGGCAAAAAACAATGGCCGCAGAAAGTTGTTTTTTTATCTAAATATAATATAAAGGTTGGTATTATAATCTCTCTAGTAAATAGGGGGGAATTATGTTCTCAAAAGTAAAGTTTTGTTTTGCAGTAGTGTCATGTGCCATATCTTGTGTTCCTGGTGCTTACTCAAGCCAGGATGTAAACATAATAAACAGACAAAAAGTGTATGGGCTTGAAGTGGGGAGCACCCGCCTGATTTATCAATTAGAGAGTAAATCGGCATCGTTAAGGGTTAAAAACAATCAACCGTATCCAATATTAGTACAATCAAGTGTATATAAAGAAGATAAAAAAAGTGAAGGGCCATTTATAGTTACCCCGCCGATCCAAAGACTAGAAGCAGATGCTCAAACCCGATTGAGGGTAATATTAACTGAAAATAATATGCCGAACAATAAAGAGGCATTGTTTTGGTTGTGTGTGAAAGGTGTTCCGCCAGTAAATATTGACGTGGGCGATGATAGCCCAATGGAAGATAGTAGCACTAAATTTAATGTTAATATATTAAGCTCAAGTTGCATTAAGTTAATAACAAGGCCGAAATCTGTAAAAATCACTACAGAGGAGGCTGGTAAGAGGGTTGAATGGAGGATTCAGGGTAATGATGTAATAGCAAAAAATAACACCCCTGTCTATATCAATTTCTCAAATATTAAATTTAACGGCTCTGATATTTTTCTACGCAACAACTATATAGAACCTTATAGTGAGATAAAGTTCGAAGTTACAAAAAAGCGATCTCAAAACGATATTGAATGGGCCATCCTGGATGACTATGGGGTGGAGAGAAAGTCTCAAAAGAAAAATATTTAGTGGTGTCTTATGAAGAAAATAATCTCTACACTTGTTTGTTTGTTTATAGTCAGCCCTACAGAGTCTCTATCAAAAGAGTACAGGTTTGATATAGAACACCATATTGATGGCGATAAATATAATGTTTTTAATGCCGATATAACCCCTCCAGGGAACTATATGGTTGACTACTATGTAAATAGCGAATTTGTCGGTGCTGGCGAGATTTATTTTAGATATATTGATAACAAGTTAACACCATGTGTTACTAAAGAGTCCTTACTAGCTCAGGGCGTGATTAAGGGTGAAGTTGATGAAATGCTTTTTGACAATGAGCAGTGCCTTGAGTTTAACGAAAGAATATCGTTTTCATATAACCAAGCCACGCAAATTTTAAAGTTAATTATTGATGACCGTATACTAAAGAAAGAGAATGATGGTATTGAGGATATATCTCTTTGGGATGACGGTATTACCGCCATACTGTTAAACTATCGAACTAACTACTTGAAGAAGAGTGTAGGTGGTAAAGAGAGTCTCTTTGGCCAAATTGAACCCGGAATAAACTTCGGTGCATGGAGATTAAGAAACATGATAAGCTGGAGAAAAACTTCAAAAGAAAATGAAATTGAATCCGCCTATACATATATTGAACGGGGTATACCTTCATTAAAGAGCCGACTTGTTATTGGTGATAAATATACTGAGTCAGATGCCTTTGAAAGTATACCTTTTCGCGGGATCTCCCTCAGGAGTGATGAAAATATGATCCCTTATTCGATGCGTTCCTATATCCCTGCAATAACAGGTATAGCAAAAACGCAGGCGCAAGTTGAAGTAAGACAAGGTGGTTATTTAGTATACACAGCAACTGTTGCGCCCGGCCCCTTTGAAATTAAAGACAGTTCTTTAATAAAGACGTGGGGGGGAGAATTCACTGTTAAAATTATCGAAGCAAATGGCGAGATTCAAAGTTATATCATTCCTTACAGTCAACCTTTTTTCTCATTAGGGGAAGGGTATTTACGTTATAATATCTCTGCTGGTGATTATAGGAGTCCTGATTCCTATGTGGAAAACAATAAATTTATTGAAGGTAGTGTATCATATGGATTTCCGTGGGGAGTGTCTGCCTTTAGTGGCTTACAAGTCGCTAAAAATTATAACTCATTATCATTAGGTTTTGGTAAAGATTTCGGGGCGATTGGTTCTGTATCTGTAGACTGGAAATCATCCAGTTCAAAAACAAATAATGAGAAAAATTATTCGCATGGTGATGCTTTTGGCATAAATTATAATAAATCCATAGACAGCACTTCCACTAATTTAAACTTGTCAAGCTATTATTTTTATTCAAAAAATTATAAGAGTTTATCGGAGACTTTTGATACATATTCGAGTCGAGAATTTACAAGCATATCTCCAAGGAAGAATAATTTAACTATCAGTGTAAATCAAGGATTGGGGGATTATGGTTCTCTATATCTAGGTTTATATCGTGATACTTACTGGAATGGACATAATGAAGACTCCATTAGTGCCAGGTATAATAAACTATTAGGTTTTTCTTCAGTATCGCTTGCTTATACAAAGAGCAGACTGAAAAATGATAATAATTATAGATATGATAATATTTTTAGCATGACTGTTAGTGTGCCGTTAGGCAGCATCTCAAAGAACGCTACTTATGCGAGATATCAGTTTAGCTCATCTGATGGCAATGCTAATCATGAAGCAGGTCTTGCCGGCTCCGGATTGGAGCAGCGTCTGAGTTGGGATGTACGCAAACAAATTAAAGAAGGTGATAGTTCTGACACAGGTTATTTAGCCGCTTCATGGAGAGGTACTTATGGTAAAATAGGTATAAACTACAGTCATAGCAATATTCAACGGACTTTCGGAGCAAATATATCTGGAGGTGTTATTATTCATGATCGAGGCATTACATTAGGACAGCCCCTTGCAAATACTACAGCATTAGTTGAAGCTGAAGGTGTAGCAGGTGCTCGTGTCCTGACTCTTCCAGGGACTTATACTGATTACAGAGGCTATACTCCTGCAGGTACGCTTACACCCTATAGAAAAAATACTATATCCATAGCTCCTGAAACATTGCCCGATGATACTGATATTAGGCAGACAGATGTAAAAGTTATACCTTCGGAAGGAGCTATTGTTTTGGCTAAATTTACTACAACTAAAGGTGCTAATGTAATAATGAATGCAACGAAAAAAGATGGAACATTCCTTCCTCTTGGGACAGTTGTATCATTAAAGAAAGAAAAAAATGTTACTCAATCAACCTTTATTGTTGGTGATAATGGGCGGGTATATCTTTCTGGTCTAGAAAGCACTGGAATATTGCATGCTGTTTGGGGAAAAAAAGATACAGAAAAATGTGATATTCCATTCAATCTCCATAAAACAGATAACAAACAAAAAATAATCATAGTACAAGGTATTTGCAGATGAATTTAACTCTTAAAACAATACTTTTAATTGCCTTTGTATTATCTTTTTCTAGCAATCTACATGCAGAAAAATTAGTGGTACGATTAGATGTCAAAACAGATGTTCTTGCAAGGAATATTCCTGAGGGAACCATCATTGCTGTTGGACATATCGAGAGCAAAGTAAAAGATAAGATAAAAATAATTCTTTCTTCTTCAATGGAAAGATTCAATGAAAGTCAGAAGGTTTTTATTGCCAGAGGCCTGAACAATCCCAAACATACGCTTTTAGTAAAAATAGGCGGTAAAGATTGGTTTAGTGATGAATTAAGTGCAGCATTACAGTCTACATCATTAGGTTCAAAAACATTTTATGTTTATTCCTATGGTGACGCACCTATACCCGTAGATACATACATACTATCCTTCTATGCGTTTTATCAGGAATAAAAAACATATCCCATTTTGATATAAAAATGCATTTGTGGTTGTTTCAGATAAAGATGCCTATAGAATTTAAAAGGCAGGATAAACCTGCTCGTATCATGGAGAGCTCGTATATTATGAAGAAAATCACTTTATCTTCCATCTGCATGGCAATGATTATTGCTAGCGCAACAACCCAAGCGGCAACACAGCTTGGAAATACTGCTGAAGTAAGTGCACCTGTTACTATTGGTGCAACAAATACAACCTCAGCTACTTGGGTTCAGGCAGATTCTTTTGGTAACAGCACGACTTTAACGAATAACCAAGTGATTGGTCGGCTTGAGATTGTAGCGACAGGTGCCCACGATGGTTTATTCATATCAGGCCAGGGGGCTCGCGTTAATGGCAGCAACCAAGTGACAGTACCTTTCTATTCTGAGGATGGTCAAGTTGGTTTTTCAGGTACTCTTAATAACGACTGGACTCATGTGAACGCAGGAAGCTTTGCCGGTAAACCTGGTTGGCAAAAACTTTCTACTGAAGAAAATACTACTGTGAATGTTCTGACGGCTGGCTATAGTGGTGTCGTCGTAGCCCCGGGTACTTATACTGCTACCTTTGAAGTTCGTCAGTACCAACGTTAATAGTCCATATTTTATGGTGGTGCTATTCTGAGGATATTGCTCATAAAAGTTAGCATCTAATTTTTGATGTTCTATAAGTTAGTCAAAGATTTTGCTTTTAGGGAAGTGATTAAAAACTTCTCCGAGTAATATTCAATTCTTAGTAAATAAGAGGGGGGGGGTGCCGTTAAGCCCCCCCCCCCCTCTCTCTTATCTATAGAAGGTTTCTGCGTAAAAACACTTGCTTTGATCTATCCTTTCTTGAATGACCAGCCAGATAATTTAATATTCCTTTCAAAAAAGTTTTATACTACATTGAATGGCATGAATCTACCCGAATCTCTCAGAGATTAATTAATTTCAACAGGTATATATATTTTTGCATCATAATACACATCATTACCTTTTTTATTGTGATTTTTTATTTTTTCAATGAAATAGGTGGTAGCATTAAATTCAAGACTAATCAAGAAATTATAGCCAAACGTTCTATAATCATCCCATGAACCAGAGAAAGAGATTTCCCAACAGGGCATATTATGCGCTACAAAATTGAAATTAGCATCATCTTTAAAACCAATCTTAATATTTAACAAAACGGTATTCTCAAGTTTACTATCTGGCTTTAGGGTGGTGACAATTATAGCTTCTTCTCTTTTCGAAAGAATTGAGTTCACTTCCGAAAACCTAAATTTATCAGCTCTTGTTGAGTTGTTATTGAGCAATCCTATTTTTAAATTAAAACTCAAAGCTTTTAATTTAAAGGTGCTGAGTCGAGTTTTCTTTATTTTATATTCTTTTAATTTTAACGAGAGATTTGGTAATAGTTTCGAACAATCAAAGTAAGCGCTATTTCGAAAATGCAAAGGACTTACATTAAATTCACGGGAAAAGGCTCTAGTAAAAGATTGTTGAGTTGAAAAATGCAGGTCCATAGCTATATGATAAAAGCTTTTTTTTGTTAGTTTTATAAGAATAGCAGCTTTTGTTAACCTTCGTCTTTTAATATAGCTACTTATGGTTAGATGAACCTGTTCTTTAAAAATTTTCTGCATATATCTTTTGGTAAAACCAGATATACTGGCAACATCGCTAACACTAATATTTTCCTTGTTATCTAACTTGGATTCAATGCGCTTAATTATATTTAATACAATTTTTTCTTTGCTCATAGACAACTCTTTGATTATGATATCATCATTGGTCGAATCCTATTTTAAAGGATGTTTTTTTATCGTATTTTCACTTTGTAAGCATGTATTATTATACCAAAATAATGTGACTATTGGTAATGCCATGAAAAATATAGAATATGATTTTCAATACTATTCTCAGCTGGCAGCAAGAACGGAAAGAAGCAGGGAATATGGAGATGCAGCAACACTTTGGAAGGCAGCGGCAATGTTGGCCACAAATTTAGAAAATATTGAATGGGCAATGCACAGAAAACTATTTTGTGTTAAAATGGCACAGTATTCATGCTAATTAGCATGCGCTAGTCTGTATCTCCTCATACATTAACATTTTACAGTTCTTTTAAAGTTAATAATAATTAACATTATAAAAAAGCGAACTCCATAAGAAAGCTTTATGGCTATTGATATGGTGGAATCGTTTTTGATTAAAAAATGATGCTCAAAAGCTGATAGCGTTTTAATAGGATTTCTGATCAAGATGTAGCAAGACACTATAATGCAAGGAGTCTGCACGAGCGTATCCTTTTAAATTCACCTCATGATTTGCCTGCGTGATGCCACCCCGGAAGTCCGCCTGCGTATCAACCGCCCGCGCATCTATCCGGATGCCGTCGGTGCCACGGGTTCCCCCCCTTTCCGTCCAGATGGCCCGGGTTACCAAAATTCAGGGTGGCGACCTGCCCGGCCAGAAAGGCGGAACAGCCACTGAATAGTGGCGCCGGTCTCATACAGACGCACGGTGAAGTCACGCGGCGGCACGGGACTACGGTGTCAGCTAGCTGCTGCAGGTACCGTCAGCATCCACCACCACATGACAGGCAGAGGCTACCATAAAAACAGAATATCCCGACGGCAAATACTCCGTAAAAAAATTTAAATCATAGAGTTAGAGTGCAATCCTGCGCCCCTTAAAAAGGGAATTAATTTATGAGTAAGCCGAAATTTATCGCAAATACAGCGGTTCCCCCGCCCGGATATGTTCAGGAGAGATATAAACTGGCTGTGATAAAGATCAGATGCAGGACATAAAGTTGCGCAAACCACCGGCCACCGGGAAGCCGATTCCCCTGTGGCACATGACGGCAGACCACGATGAGGGTAATCAGACTCAGCAGCAGACCGGACAACATCATCACGTCCCTGAAGAGGACATTGAACGTTGCTAGGCAGGCCGGCCTGCGTGACGGGGCGACGGACGACATTGTAGCCCCAGACCAGGGCGAACAGCGGAAAAGCCAAACGACCGACCGCCTGCAGCAGAGTGGCATTCAGTTCGGAGGCGGTATTGATGTGGTCCAGAACCATCGCCGCGAAGGCAGCCACCTTCAGCACATCGCGCTGGCGGGCGCTGAATCTTGTAAAATCAGCAGAAATTAACGTATATGTCGTCATCAGCGCCCTGGCTTAAGCATCCAGGTGCCTCCGCCAGGTTGTGCCGACCACCTGCTCTTGGGTTTTCAACTGTACCAGCAATTTTTCCAGCATTAGAAAGTCTGTTTGGCTGAGCAGAATGTCATCTATCTCCCCGCGCGACGTCACAGCGCCATTATCCCAGTGAACCATCGCATGACAGTTCGGACACAACAGGACCAGCTCCATGACTGGGTCTATCTGGCATCCTTCGTCTAGCGTTCTCAGAGGCCAGATATGATGGACGTGAATGAATCTTTTGCCGTGTTCACCACACGTTTTTTTCAATATCGAAGCCGTAGCACCTGCACACGGCACCGTGATGCTCAACGCAGAGACCCGCTTGGCTTCAGGGGCCCGTTCGTTGGCGTCAACGGAGGCAGCGTTCAAAGTTTTTATCACGGCAACATCCGGGTTGTCCGGATTTGGTGCATGTACCATATTGAAGGTGAACAGTTCATATCCCTACAGAATGAAACCAATGTGTTCGATGGCTTGGGTATAACCAAGCTGTTTTTTATGGCTGTCGCTGAATTCCCACTTTTCGCGCAGAATGACCGCCGGCTCCTTTTCTCGTTCGGTATACCAAGCACCGAAGATGACAAATTACTCATCATGATCGATGAATGACCAGCTCTACATCCAGTTCCGGCAGGTCCCCCCCCCGACTCTGAATAAACTGTTTCCGGTTTATGCTGAACTATCTCCGACGTTCCCCCCTGAATAAAAACCATTTTATTGCAAATTCGCGCCGGGCGTAATGATGGAAACAGACAGCGCAGCCGGAGCGTATCTTTGCGTTTGCAGGCGTGTATAGCAGGCTTACAGCGGTTTTTTCTTACAACTTAGGAGTCTGAATTGTCAACTGCTGAATCGCGGGGGCCCCTTTGGGGTTCCGATTCAGTGGTTGACAACTGCATATAAAATACCCTGTTGGCGGGGTGATGGTTCACGCAGTGGGCCATCACCCTGCAAAGCTAGACGGGACATAACGCCACTTAGTGGTTTAGTTACATCATTCATCATTGAAAGCGACTCTGTTCCGGCCCTTCGGGCCGGGGCGGGGCCGCTTTTCAGTTATGAGGGAGGGGCTTTGTGGTTTCGGTTCTGCGCTGGACCGGGGTTTTTCTGGAGGTTGTCTTTGTGTGTTGTAACTAAAGTGGTTCCGGTTAGGGCCCGCCGCTTGCGGTGGGAGGTGCTTTTAAATTCTGAGCGGCGCGGCTTCGGCCGCTGCAAGCGAAGGCCTCTTTGTATTTGTTCACAGTGGTTTCAGGGATAAAGACTTTCCCTGCGGCGAAGCAATGCAGGGGATTAAGTAACTGGGGTAAGATTATATTGCAGGTTTGTTGTTTCTGTTTTGCAGCTTCTTAAAGTTTTTTGTTTGCGGATTTATGTGGATAACTGAAACAACGTGGCCACGTTCTGATGACTGATACGTGGTTTCATGGGCATATATGCCCCTCTGAGGGGATTTAAGGAGATTACTGAGGATTTTGGGCTGAGCGGAACCTGCGCCGGAAGCCCCTGAGGGGCTGGCGATGATTCAGTGCTAGAGGAATGGTGCTGTCTAGTGCGGTGGCGGGGCAGCCAGCGTCAGTTCAAGCTGACGCAACTCCCTGATGGCCAGTCGCTTCAGATGGTCATCGGAACAAAAATAGGCTTCATCCGGCGGCAGACGCTTCCTGAGATACTCTGCCATCTCATGAATCTGCTGGTCGGCAGGCAGTTTCTTCAGGCGTCTGGCGCGCTTACTGGCTGCCGCTTTTGCACGACGGAGTTTCAGTGCATCCTGGCTGCGCTGCAGATACCAGCGTTTTCTGGCCGCATGTACGGAGATATCTTCATCCTCACGCAGAACACCTTCCCGAATGAGCTGCTGGCGGATTTCACTTTCACGTAGTCGTTTCTGCTGCTGTTCGTGAAGTTTTACCATGTCGACGCCCAGCATCTGCCAGCCTGCCGGTGTTATCCAGACGTAACGTGGCAGACGCTGGCGGGTTTCACGATCCCACAGGGTTTCCTCTGAAACACCCAACACACCAAAACGTACCTGTTCGGCCAGCAAACGGGAAAGGCGGGAGACCGTCACTTCCAGTTCCGGAATAACCTTCCCCTTGCTGTCTTTAGGGCTGATTTCTCTGGCCAGACGGGAAACACTCATGCCTACGGTATGTGTGCCCGCATCACTGAAGCTGACCAGAACCGGCCAGATGGCATCGAGGAGGCGTTGTTTTTCCGGCCGGAAGGCATATTTACGGCCAGCGAACGTCCGTTTCTGCACGTAAAAAGGATGTCGCGACATGTGCATGCGCAGGCTCTGTTCGCCGGTCACCGGGTCCTTTTTCACCAGACGGTGATAGGCATGCCCGAGCTGCCCGCTCAGCGCCTTATAGCGCGCAGGACGATACCAGGACGGATTTTCACATTTGGGTTTGGTGGAGTGCTCGCCACGACGGCGCTTTGTGCGCTTCCTTTCCGGTTCAACCAGGAAAGAGGTCGCCCTTCCCGCCTCATAGTCTTCCCAGAAACGGATTTGCTCTTCAGGCGGAAGCTGACTCCAGTGTTTTTGTGGGGTGTATCTTTCAGCCACACCTTCCTGCACTTATGCTGCGCAGAAGGAGTGAGCACAGAAAGAAGTCTTGAACTTTTCCGGGCATATAACTATACTCCCCGCATAGAGCAACAGCTTCTATGCAGTTTTTAGATGGCCCCGGTAATCTTTCTGTACTCGCCAAAGTTAGAGAAGATTATCGGGGTTTTCACTTTTCTGGCTCCTGTACATCCACATCAGAACCAGTTCCCTGCCACCTTATGGTGTGGCCAGCCACAAAATTCCTTAAACGATCAGTAATCTAGCACTGACAGAAAAAACTAGCAAGAATGTGATCCCATCACATCATATTCCGGTGACAGACCTCTTTCTCGATAAGCCTTTCTATCAACTCTGCCTGAGTTACCCCTTCCTCTGCGCACAGACTGGTAAGGTAGTTTTTTAGCTCTGGTCTGACGAAAACCTTGATCTCTTTACATACAGATCGTTTGCGCGCAGAAGCTGCTCTCTGTCGTTCTGCTTCACTCAAAGGTTTACCCTTTCTGTATGCTCGTTTTGCGCCAGATGAGGAAGTCACTGCATTTTCTGTCTGCGACATCTCGCCTCCTCAATTCTCAAACAGGGATCGTTTCGCAGAAGATACTACAGTTTTTTGAAATCAGCGACTTGAAAGTTGTGACGATGATCTGTGTTGGCGCACAAATCATGTCTGATTACGACCGTTTAATGTGATTTTGATAATGAAATGACTGAAAAACTGGAAATGCCTTAACCTGGATGCCGGCCCCGGGCGGGACCGGCTGTTTCTGGCATGTCGGGTGTCTGCCCCTGAAATACCTCACACTTCCGGAAAGCGGGGACTTCCGTCCCCGCCCGGCAGCTTACTTCCGTGCTTCGTAGGCCAGAGTTATCTGCACCACTGTATTTCCCCTGTGAATATTCAGCTCACATAACCGTTCCCTGAATATCAGTGAAAAACACAACACCGTGGCGCACACGGCGAGCAACCCAATAAGGGCATATTTCGTCATAAACTTTGACCTCTCTGCAAAGAAGAGGCTACAATCAGTAGTGCTACGTACTTCATGCAGACCTCACGAGTTAATGGATTAACGAGTGGGGTCTTCGCATTTCTGGTACCTGCGTCTTGCCTGAACCAGAAAGGCTCAGACACCCGCCGCGATAATACCACATTCCCCGTTGCTGACTATTACCTGCATTTCCCGCTTTTTACTACAGAAGCACGAAGGCGTCACTCCAGCCAATAAGTATGCTTTTTATTTACATCAATTTTTAATCCGGTACCGACGTTTCCCTCCAATTAACTCGCTTTTCGTATGACTCATGGCAATAAAATTTTCTTTACCACATAAAAACATCACAATAACATCAAAGTTGTCTTTTAAGTTGATGGCATCCTTTTCACTTACAGCGACAATAAGTTGTTTACCAAATTTTCTGGCCATCATCGCAAACTGTGATACTGCTGATCCACCCCCTAAATCAGGCCATCCAACACAATTAAAAATGATTGTGAGCTCATCACTATTCATTGCATCCCTGATAAAGGAGACAGCATTCTCATTTTTCTCTACATCTGAATCTCTGTTAATCTGAGTGAAATCATAATATTTAGAACCTGGTATAGAATACCCCTTAAAAAACTTATCAATGTGGGAGGCAGAATTCCCCACAATAAGAATATTGTGTTCACGCTTAATCATTAATTCTGATACATCATCATATTCCATATATTCACCATTATTATATAAAGTTTAGGTACAGGTGGTTCCGGAATTTACTCTGTGACCACCATTTCCCGTTTTTTATTACAGAAACGCCGGGAGCGGGGAAAACTTGCTTTTTCCCGTTTCCGGGGTTGGACAACTGAGCAACGCGAAGGCGTCAGCTACGATGTTCCTGTGACTGCTGATCAGCCCCTGTTGTATTCAGCCATTCTACGGTCATCTGCAGCAGTTTTCTGGCATCGTGGCTTCTGAGCAACGGAATACCAGCCTGCCTCAGAACCTCTTCCAGAAGAATATCCCGGCGTCTGCGTTCCGGTCGTAAATGGCTGGCATCATCCAGCTCTACTGCTGCAACAATACTGAACGAACGCCGTTCAACGATAACCACATCAACATGCCACTGAGACACCATCCTGAATAACTGCCACCACTGGCGTGATCGTGGCCGGATGTTCCTGTTCAGCTGGACGATATCCGCGACCCGTACCTGCGGACACAGATACCACCGCTTCATATCCACAATTCTGAACAGTCCTTTCATAAAACTGACTTCCCTTTCTGTCAGCAACGTCTTCTGACGTTGCCAGTATTCACCGCTGGACAGTATTCGCTCTGCATCACCGGTCCGTATACCTGCCGCATGCAATTGCATCAGCAAAGGAGAATGCTGATTTACACTTCTGAGGATAATCCGGATAAGTAACGCTGCAATAATCAGAACAATGAGAATAAAAATAATCAACTTCATTATTTATCTGCTCCTGGCAATTAATTATGCTGAATTATTACCTTACATATTTCCATATCTCTTTTGGTATCCTGTCGTATAACTTTCCGGTGATTAATTCCGCTAACCGGTGGTCTGCTGCTGAATTAAATGATTCACGTTCACTGTTCGATAAACTGTCTCTGTTTTTATGGATAATTTTTTCCAGAGTATTGACTGATGAACATCGCCGTAACTGATACAGCCATTCCTGTTTTGTTTTCGCCATTTTTATTCCCGCTGAGAACAGATGAATGATAAGATTGCCATCGCTTTATTTACGGTGTCTCCATATCCAGGGTGGAACCGGATCAGCATCTGACCAGAGCCCACGTTTTTGTTGTCTGGCTTCGTTCTGAAGGACAGGCAGCACGGGATCTGTGTTGTACTGCTCATATACCCAGGCAGCCCCGGCCCGAACCATAAACTGATTAACATTCATTCCGTCTGGTGCATAAACCTGCCCGAGAATACGACCATAACGATCTCTCTGAAAATATGTGACGGTAACCGTTTTTCCTGCAACCAGTGATTTCATCATGTCTGTCGACCACCGGCCATAATCCTGTTTCTTTTCCGGTGCATCAATATTTACCAGCCTGATCCGCACCGCCTTCAGTGAGTCCATTACCTCGATGGTATCACCGTCCAGTACACGAACACCCCGTCCATGAATATCTGCAGACAATACCGGCCATGAAAAGATAAATAATACCAGTGGAATATATTTCCTCATGTTATTCTCCATATCAAATAAATGGCGTCTGTATTTCAGCCCCCCTGAATATCGCAGTACATATTGAATAAAACCTTATTTTGTGAAATTAATCACAAAATATAAAATCGCGACTTAATACGGAAAAAACTCTGTGATACTCAGAACTGTCCGGTCATACTGCCCGACCGGATATTAAAAAAAGCAAATCTCATAAACTCCTTTCAGCCTTCTGACTTCTGGTGTAATGAAGGCTGCTTTTTTCGTTACACCCTTCCCCGGCAGCGCCGGTGGCAGTGTGCAGCCCTTTTTCGGGCAAACTGCTGCCAGTCTGTCCGGAGCGCAACACCGGCAGCCCGTCGCCATGCTTCTGCCGCTTCCATCCAGCGTCCACTGACCTCCAGAATAACGGCCCGGCTTCCGGCACGCTGCCAGCGCCAGACCTGACCGTTCCGTGAACTGTTTCTGAATCCATTCATTTTTCTGCCCCTCCCTTTTAGTCGTCAGTATTATTGTGGTAAATAATTCAGTGGACTGGCTTCCTTTCGGGTACGGAAGTTATTTCCTTTTAAGCCTTATTTCCCTGCCTCCTCTCTCTGATGGAGGCTTTTTTTATTTCTCATCAAGCACGGCCTGAAGTTCTGCCTTTATCCGGTTCTGGCGACGGATTTTATCCAGACGCGCTGCCGCATACGCTTCTTCCTCCTGAGAAATATGCTCCGTCACATACCCTTCCGTGTCATACCGACAGGCACCAGCTTTCATGGCACACAGATAGCTTTCTGAACGGGTGATGGCCTTCAGCGCCCTGCGCAGTTTTTTATGCGAGAGCGGGATATTCCGCTGCGCCACGTCTTCCAGTAACACGTCCCGGATACCGCAGGCCAGAAGTCGGGGGGTGTCACCGTCAAATAATCCCGGCCACCAGGGCTTCAGTGTGCTCACGGCCTCATCCAGCGTGGGCAGGTTCAGATAAATTGACAGCGCCTGTCTGGCCTGCGCTTTTTTTGCCGCCAGCTCTGCTTCCCGGGCTGCTTTCTCGGCCAGCTTCTGCTTTTTCACCTTCCATTTTGGTGGCGTGGTGACATTGATGATGGTTTTCCGGCTGCGGACAGGCGTCTCCCCTTCTGTTTTCCGCTTCAGTGTCAGTACCGGTCGCTTCTGCTCTGTCATGCTGTGTTCTGCCTCTGACGAATCATCCTCTTGCGGCCAAAGATACCACACCCGTCACAGTGCCAGAACGCCCAGCACAGCCAGATGACAGGCATAGAACGTCGGGAAAAAATCTCCGGGCCAGAAACGGGGTAATGATTTCCCTGTACACGACACCAGACCAACGGTCAGCACCGTCATTACAAGACCAGCTACGGCCGCCACATCACTGGAGGCAAGGTTAAGTGCCGGAATAACGGCCAGCAGGCATGCAACCAGCGCCAGACGTTCCGTTCTGTCTTCCGCCCGGTACAGCCGGTGACTGACCGCCAGCATCAGCAGCCCGGCAATGCCGTAACTGGTGCCGGACAAAGGCCCCCACCGTGCCATCAGGAGTATGGCCGCTGCAGTACGCCACCCACTGCGCGTTTCACACCATGTCAGCACCTGAGCCGCAACTGCAAAGGCAAACAGGATATTCCCCTCATACCAGGGAAAGCCTGCCAGATAATACGCGAACTGGGCAATAATTCCCCATCCCCACAGCCGGTTAATGGCCGACTGCCGGATATGCGCATGACAGGACAGATTCATCCCCCACACAAGGGCAAACAGCGGAAAGGCCCCACGCCCGGCCAGAAACATCCACATCTGGTCCAGATGCAGAATGCGGTTTGCATGGTCCAATACCATCAGCACCAGTGCCACCGTTTTGATGATATCCCGCTGTCCGGGTGACCAGACCAGAAACGACTGCAACCAGGTATCGGTCCGGACAGCCAGTGAATTATTATGCGTGGTATTTTCCATCTGTAGTATCGGCTCCTTAATCTCCACCCAGGGTTTTCTCTTTCTGCAGGTCACGGACCATATCCCGCTCCATCTGCTGCAGTCGCTCCTGCAGCAGATTTTCCCGGACAACCTCCCGGACCGCTTCCCGCTCCCGTTGTGGTTCACGCAGCACACTCTCCGGCAGTGCGGCTTTCCGTTCAGAAGTGACAGTCCGGTCACGCTCCTGCCCGGCAATTTCCCTGACAGCCTGCTCTGTTTTGCCATCCGGCAGGTCAGGTTTGTTCTCTGCCATTTTACGGACAATTTCATCTGCGCGGCGTTCCGTTTCACGGCGAATGGCCTCTTCAGCCTGCCGCTGTGCCAGCACTTCAGCTGTGACCGGTTCGCCATTTCCGGCCCCCGGCTGGACGCTGTTGTCCGGAATATCCCCCCACACGCGACCACCAGTGATGGCACCGGGATTCCACGGACGACCTTCACCGGCGATTCTCACCACCACACCGCTGTCGGGGTTATCACGGGCAATCCGGACGCCATCCTGCATGTTATCCGCCAGCAGGCTCTCGCCGTTACGGCTGCCCTGCAGGGCCACAAACTGTGCATCTTCACTGCCCTTCACCCGGCCTTCACCACTGAATCCCCGCAGCCCGTTTCCGTCATCCGTGGTCAGCGGGTTCAGCCAGATACCGGCAGACTTGCCGTTACGGTCAAACGCCGGCAGTGCCACATACGGCTGCGGATATTTGCGCCCCGGTGCAATAAACCGTGCGGGACTGTCCCCCCCGGCAAGTCCCGCATGACGAAGAACGGCACGGCCTGCCGCCACGTCCCGCAGCTCCCGCGCCGTACTGAACAGCCGCTCTGCATTCATGACCTCCCGGTCCGATTTCGGCTCAAACACATCGTGGGCAGTTCCTTTCTGTACGGCATTGTTAATGGCATCCGTCCAGCCCTGACGGTTATCGGTGTACACCTGCACATGCTGCTTCATACGCGACAGGGCCACGTAGGCTGACTCAAAGCCGGCCATCTGTTTCCGGTTACCTTCCGTGCCTTCAAGCGCAATGGCAAAGGTTTCACTCGCCCCCTGCGCACCGTGAGCGGTGATGGCATAGGCCAGGTCAATATGTTGCTCTGCCTGCTCCTGGCCGGGGCGAATCACCCGGGTCTGCTGGCCGCCCGACAGCGTGACACTGTCACCGGAAACCGCTGTCACCGTCCAGACGCTGTTGGCCACATAACCACGCTCCCGGTCACTCTTCGTGAAGCGCATCCGGTCACCGGTCCCCACCCGGATTTTGTCCGGGGTGTACAGTGTGACACCTTCAGCCACCGCCTCCCGGGGCGAAATCAGCCGCGTGTTACCTTCCGCATCCTGCAGGGTTATCAGCCCGTCATCCTTGCTGATACCGGCAATCCGGTGATACACATTATCCACCAGGGCAAGGGCATCCGGGTTATTCTCCCAGGTGGAAAGACGACGCAGTTCTCCGTCACGTATATTCGCTGTGTTCAGGACAGGCACCATGACCTGCTCTTTCCCCAGCTCACCGGCCTTTTCCCGTGCATCATGAATCATGCTGTTCAGCACGCGCCGGTCCTCATTCAGGTGCGTGACAATCAGCGTCTGCTCCCGTGCTTCCGGTGTTCTGCCGGTATAGTCGCGGACAATGGCTTCATACAGTGTCATGGGGACATCCGGAAAAGCCTCGCCTTTCAGCATCGCCTTCTGCTGCGCTTCTGCCAGTTTCGTTTCCTGGCTGTGACTGAACTCCGTCACGGAGTGCTCCGGTGCCCATGCGCCCTCCAGACGTGGCACCTGAGACGGTTTCACACTCTCAAGCACGGACAGTGCCCTTTCCACATCCCGGTTAATCAGGCTGTATACCGCCTCCCGCAGTTCCGGCGTCTGACGCACAATCTCCTTCATGATGGCCACATCGGCGGCACTGCGCGTCTGCTGGAGACGGAAAGGCTGACCGGGCGCGATGGCCTGCAGCTGGTCCGTGTCACCGCTGGCCACGGCACGACCACCACCGGCCGCAATCAGGGCGTATGCCCGTGCCATGTCGGTATTGCCCACCATTGAGCTCTCATCGAGCAGGAACAGCGTGTTGCTGAAATCCGGCGTTTCTCCGCTGCGCTGCTGCAGCTGCGTGTCATGCAGAAAGGACGCCAGTGTCTGTGCATCCACGCCGGCACTGCGCATCTCCCCGACCGCACGGTGCGTGGGGCCCAGCCCAACGACACGGGGACGCTCACTCTCCGGCAGCATCTTCACAGCTGACATCACCGCCCGGAACTGTGTGGTCTTACCCACACCGGCATAGCCCTGTACCACCGTGAAACGGTCGGACGTTTCCAGTATCATGCGGGTGGCGGCGCGCTGTCCTGATGTCAGTTTCTCCATGAGTTCGCCGGGTACCCTCTCCATCAGCGGCGTGACCGCCTCCTTACCTTCGAGAATATGGCGAAGAATGCTCTTTTCTGCCTCATACGACGCACGGGAAACCAGCAGGCCTGTGCCATAGCCTTTTGCCACATCCACATACAGTAAATCACCACGTTTTATCTGCGCATTGATTTCCCCTCCCAGGTCAATAAAACTGGTTCCTTCTGCAGCAAACGACTTCGCCTCTGTCAGCAGGTCCACCATGCTGAAGGCCAAGTTTTTACTTTCCAGCACAGGAAGGGCCAGATGAATGGCCTGCTGTGCCGGCGTGTGAAGCCCTGCTTTCTGCAGACTGATAGCGGTTTCCAGCAATGTCTCACCGGCACGCGCCTTTATCTGCTTAGAAACCACCGTAAAGGAGGGATGGCGGGCAAGTTTTTCCGCAGTACGGGTTTCATCCAGCGAGGAATACAGCCGGACATCACGACCGCTGCGGGCCAGACCGTTCAGTGTGGCGTTGTCCATTGCCATCTGTGTGACGGAGGCAAAAACCTTCGCACTGTCGCTGACGGAATGCCCGGGCGTTTCCACCCAGCCGTTCTCCAGCTTCAGTGCCGTGAACGGTGAATCAGCCACAGGCAGGGTGGCCGGTTCAGCCCGCCCCGGCACAACAACCGTCATCGCATCTTCACTGATGGATGCCACCTGCAGGCGGTCACCGCCGGAGACGCGGAGTCCGGGAATTTTCCCTGTCACCCTCAGACGCTCGCCCTCTGCCACCGGCATTTTTTCCGGCCGGAACAGCGACCAGCTGCTGTCCAGCGAGGAAATACGCACCACCTGCGTTTCACCCTGTGCATTCCGCAGGGTCAGGCTGTGACTCTGCGCCGTCACCCGGTCGATAACATAGCGGTCATGACTGCGTGTCTCCGGGTTCCACTGCTCCATCACCATCCCCGGTCGGTACATATCCCGCAGATAACGGCTCCGGCTGTCCAGCCAGACCGGTGAAAGGGCAGTCATGGTCACCTCCGGGAGTCCGAGCACGCCCTGTGTTTTCAGCTCACTGCGAATGGCCTGTGTCAGTATGACCTGTTCCCGTACCCCGCTGACCTGTGCCACGCTCTCTTCTCCGGCTTTCACGCTGGCCGCAAAATCTCCGGCCAGCCGGGCATAGCGGACATTACGGTCCGGTTCACTGATGATGGTTGCCGGTCGCTGTTCTCCCCCCTGCCAGCGATATGTGTTCACCCCGGCATCCTTCATGGCCATCAGCGCACTGCCTGTACCGGTTCGCTGCCCGCTGTCGGTTATCAGGACCTGTACGTTATGACGTGCGGCACCGTCCAGCAGGGTTAACGTCTCTTTCAGGGAGAGTTTTTCGCCCTGGTCAACGATAACGGTACTGCCCGGTGTGAAGGTCATGCCCTCCTGCAGCTGACGACGTCCGGTTATCAGCTCACCGGACAGCCGTTCATCCTGCTTCAGGTTCATCTGCGAACGACGGTCAGCAGCGATAATCTGCACCTCCCGCCCCTGCTCCCGGGCCATCATGACCAGTTCAGCCACCCGCTCACGCTGCCCGGCTGCACCGCCCTGCCCGGACACAATGGCCAGCGACGGGCGATCCTGTGCCAGAACACTGACGGCATCGCTGTAACCGGCCGTCCGGGGGACACTTTTCTCCGGATATACGGTCACCCGGTTCTGTTTCATGATGTCACGACTGAGTGCCCGGACTGACAGCTCATCGAGCACATGAATCCCGGACGTGAACAGCCCCTTCTCACGATCGAGGGGGATAAGCTGCTCACGGCTGATGGCCTCATCGATACCGGCGCGTGCCCGTTCAATCACACCATTTTCCGGCGGCAGTATGCCGACCGTCCTGGCCAGCACGTCCGTATACGTGAACTGCACTTTTCGTTCACTTAATCCGGCAATCGCCTGTGTCACCGCCAGCTGCACATCCGGCCCGTCCTGTGAAGCTGGCCCGGGCGTCAGCGTGCGGAGATCCGCACGCTGATCCGCCGCGTCACGATATGCCCGGATGTCGAACCCGGTTTCCTTCAGCGTCTGCATCCACTCGGCCATTTTGATCTCCGGATCGACATGCTGTTTGGATTTACGCGTATCCAGCGCCGCCACATCCCGGGATTTCAGCGAGGCGTCTTCCCCGACGGCCTCCCGGATAGTCTGTGAGCGTCCGGAAAAGGCCTCCACCGGTACACCCGGCATTTCCCACATACCGTGCTTACCAACCACTTCAGTTTCATAGCCCAGCGCCTCAACCTGCTCTTTCAGTTTTTCCCGGTAGAGCCTGCCAGAGGCAATCTGATTAGCGTACACATTCTCAATAAACCCCGTTTTCCCCACTTTGTCACTGCTCAGTGTCTTCCATTCGCCGTTATGCTGCGTGACATTAGCCACCACCGCATGCGTGTGTAACTGTGGTTCCTGATCGCGACTGGTGTCGTGGTTAAACAGTGCCATCACCAGATTACCGGTCAGCACCGTTTCTGACTGTCCGTCCGTCATCACCCGTGTGGAGGCCAGCGCCTCCACCTGACGGACAGCAAAATCCACGGCCTGATTATGTGCATCAATCAGGCGCTTATCGCCACCTAACATGGCCATCATGGAGACACTTTTGGGGGCGGAGAAGGTCAGATCGTAGCCGGGACGATGCCTGTTACTGCCATCCTGCATGCGGCTTAGATCCGCTCCGTCCGGCAGCCTGCCCTCCAGAAGACGGGTAAAAACATCCTTATCGACACTGCCCTGCAGCCCCAGCTGTTCAGCCCCCCTGCCGGCCCAGCGTTCTCCCATGCTGCCCAGCACATAGTAATTATCCTTGTCGGTATAATAGTTACCGGCACTTCCGGCCGATCTGACCTGCGCGATACTCATCATCAGAAATCATCTCCCGGCTCAACATCCTCCCCGCGCTCCCGGTGCACATTAATGTTCACCTCTTCACGACGCTGCATCTGCTGCTGGATGTCCGGATGATTTTCCTGTTGCCATGCCTCATAAGCGGCCATATCCACCACTTCACCGGATTCACTGATCCCGGGTGGCAGTTGCTGTTCCATCTCTTCTTCCGGTTTCATTTTCAGCTCCTGCTCGATCCCCCCTGCCGGAACATTCACACCTGAATCTGACTTCTTATCGTTGATGGCAGGAGACACCGGCTGTTGCGGCTGTTGCGGCTGTTGCGGCTGTTGCGGCTGTTGCGGCTGTTGCGGCTGTTGCGGCTGTTCAGCCTGAGTCACGTCTTCTCCGGAAACAACCTCCGGGACATCCGGTTCGAAGAGGCTGGCCATCTGACGACCTTCTGCTTCCCTTGCGGCAAGTACGGCACTCAGACGGTTCTCCATTTCCGGGTTGATGTCACGCGGAATAAACTCCGGAGCGACCTTCGGTCGAGCCTGATATTTCAGGGAGAGTTTTACTGCCGGATACGGTCCGGGCAGGGTGACATAACAGGTCAGATCCGGCAGAGACTGAATGTCGGAATAACTGACCAGCGTCTGGCGCTCCATATCCTTACCGGTCGATACCCCGTCACGTACCGGATCAGCACCGTAGGAATACTGCTCGCTGGCTTTCAGGTGCTCTTTCTCACCAATCTCACCGGCAGCGAACTCTGCAATCTTATGACTGGGAGAACGGAAAAAGGCACGGGTGTTCATGACGTCAAACAGCGTGGCAGCCGCTTTCTCACCGTAGATATCTTCCAGCTGGGCATAGGACTGGATACCAAACACATAACAGCCACCGAACTTACGGGCTTCCGGCAGGATCTCCACCAGGTCCGGCAGTTTGTGTAACGTGGGTAGCTCATCACAGAAAAACCACACACGACGGTTACGGTTTTCTCCCATTGCCAGCAGACCACGAATGGCAATGGACAGCCACATGGAGATCACCGGCTTCAGGGAGGCATGGGTGTCGGCATTCGACGAGATAAACAGCCAGCCGTTTTTCTGATCTTCCCGGACACCACGCATCCAGTCACGGATGGTAAAAGACTCACCGTTATGCTCAATCCCCTGCAGGTAACGGATGGCTTTCACGTAGTTGGTCAGCACAGCACGGATGGAAATCGCCGTTTTCTCAATTTTCTCTTCCACCAGGTTGGCCGCCGGTGAATTACGCAGGAAGGTACGCAGTTTTTCGATTTTGATGGAAAGCAGTGTGTCCACCAGTTTGCTGTAGCTGCGGTTGGGGTCATTACGCATCAGGTACGCCGCTTCCGCAAAAATGGTACGTCCTGAATCCTGCCAGAACGGGTCCTCTTTTGTGCCCATCGGGATCAGCGTGTTCGCGGTATTATCAAAATCCGGCTGTGTCAGGCACTCCTTCCACAAATCCCAGGCGGCACAGCGGGCATCCAGCGGATTCAGGATTTTATCGATGGAGGGATCATAGTAACTTTTAACAAATTCCCCCGAACGGTCATAAATCACCACCATATCACCACGCTGACGGGCGTAGTTGGCCAGACGACGGATAACCTCCGACTTACCGGCCCCGACTGTGCCGTGCAGACAGAAGTTCTGGATTTCAGAATCCCGGATAATCGGCAGGTCGCCAATCCGGATATCAGAGTCCTTGCCGTCTTTTTTCAGCATCCGGGCAACGTCTTTCGGATTGTCTGTCAGCTGACGACCACCTGTGACTTCATTTTCGCTCTGTTGTTTACCCTGACGCCCCAGAATCCAGGAGACAACAAAGAAGGTAATCAGGCAAATAACCAGTGCCACAACTGTGGCCAGAACGAATGCGGACCATAGCTGCTCTCCGCACCAGATCATATATTTTTCATGCAGTACCTGAGCAGCGTTCATCCGGAAGGTTTTGCCGTAATACTGGATCTCATATACCGGCTGGGACTTGATTAAATCCCGCATGCCTTCCAGCGTGGTACACCACCAGTAAATACAGCCGTTCACAAACGTCTGCCAGCTTATTTTTACCCATAAAACCAGACCAACGAGTATCCAGAAAAAAATAAACAGGCAGTAAAGCATGATATTGGCGATCTGACTGAACATGCGAATGCGCATGGAGGCAATCTGACCGCCCTGGGTCATATCCTTTGCGTTAAAACTCATGATGATATTCCGAAGAAAGAAAGTCAGTCGGACTGATTATTAATTATGAAAAGATTAATAACCGTTAAATTCCGGCTTCGCCGGCAACACTTCACGGTCGCACAAAGAATTTGCACAACCGCTCAGTGTTTTCATATTTATTTCGGAAACGCCGGGGAGAAATAAAATTTATTTTATTTCTTTCCGGGGTTGGACAACGAGCAAAGCGAGGCGTCAGTCAGAAGGCCGGTCAGACCAGCCTCCGGAAGATAATCAGAGAATATTTGCGATTGATTTGGCCAGCTGGTCTTCGAGAACAGGCTTCGCCTCTTCAAATTTCAGGTTAACCTTGTTCGCATTTGAGACCACACGGGTCTGGTATTTATGCTGGTTACCTGTTTCAGTACTGGTCTGAATTTTCGCACCTGATGTGCCCTGACGCAGGGCGGCAACATTATCCGTTGTCACCGTTGCCTTAGTACGCTCTGCAATCTGCACATCCGTGATCATGGTATAGTTCACATCTTCCACCATCGCATCTGCAGCCATACCCACCAGACCGGCAGCAAGGCCCACACCGAGTGTGGCACCGGCAGAATTGGAATTATATCCGGTGATACCGGCACCTAACGCTGCACCAACTGCTGCGCCTTCATAACCACGGTTCAGCCATCCCTGAGACTCCCGCAGATCCATCTTATCGGCCTTCAGCACATTCGCCTGAATCCAGTAGTAGGCTTTATCCGGAGAAGTCACCACCTGATACCCTTTTGCTTTCACAGCATCAGCAATTTTACCCTGCAGCCCACTCATGTCTTTATCAGACGTGTTTTTGATCTGCAGAAATACCGTGCGTTCGCTGGCGGGTTCAAGCCAGATGGTCTCACTCATCTGAGTCTTCACCTCAAGGTTACGCTTCTTGATTGCTGTGCTCATCGCACCACACCCTGAAAGGGCCAGAGTGGAACTGACCAGTGCAACCATCATCAATTTTTTTGTTTTCATCAAATTACCTTTTTTACAAACTACAGTTTTCTTATTGCCTGTCATAATAGTCCTGCCAACGAGTCCCAAAAGTATTTCCCGCTGAATCAAAGCCTCCATGCATAGGATATCCGGTTGAAGGGTTATAGTAGGTCGTTGGGGTCTGTTCAATGCCCCCGAAGTCTAACTTTTCACTCCCATCATATTGGTCTTTGAGTTGATTTTGCCCCCATTTTTTTATGCTTATGCAACCACTAACTCGCCTTAATTCGTATAGTGTACCAATGATAAAAACCATCAGGCTTAATAACGGAGAGAGTAAGGAAGATACTGGCATCGTTATATACCAAACGCCTTTACTAAACTTAAACTCATCCGACACATTCCGTTTTTTTCGTATTTGAGAGAACAACCAGATAAACAGTCCCTGCCATAGCACTATGAAGAACAGCATAAAAACTGTTTCGGCATTCCCCCAATCAGCCAGATAACAGGCGATAAACTGTATCACCGTTACCAGAGCAATATGGGCTAAACATCTCATTATCATCTCCCAAACACAGCATTATTGCTTATACTTATCCTGATACTCCTTTGCCCTTTTCATCAGTTCCTGTGGACTGTCAGCCCCGGGCATTCTTTCCTGAGCCGACTTTTCTTCATTATATTTATTATTCTGAGATAATGCCTCTGTTTTATGGTGATTCTGCAGTTCAGAATACTGTCCTCTTACAATATTTTCCTCGCCACGTATGCTGTTCTGAGTATCACCTATATTCCCTTTATATTCTGTGACCATATTATCAACCTGATGTTTTACATCATTTCGGATATTACTGTCCTGCGTTCTTTGCTCAATAATGGCCTGATGTCCCTGATGGTCAGCAATAATATCCTGACTGCCTCCACCCGAAGGTACGCTCTCCATTCCTTTACCAATATCGCCACGGGATTCCCGCCAGGCATTATCAACACCAGGCTGTATCTGTTCCTGCACAAAAGACCAGGCCATTGCCCGACGGCGTTCTGCAATCTCCGGCGAACTGGTATTTGTCAGAATAGCTTCGGCATCCTGCGGTGCGTGTTTCATCACATACTGTGCAAACTGTTGCGACAAATCTTCGCTCATCTGCCCACTCATGCTTTCAGTACGGGATGCCATTTCAGCATATTCATGGCTGCGGGTCATATTCGTCGTGTACTGGTCGTAACTCTGTTTCGCTGAATTCAGGGCTGCAGACAGTTGATCCACCCGGGAATCAGCATTATTGTCAGTATGGCTGCCGGATTCACTGACTTTGCGACTGGTAAAGTAATCGCTGGCCTCTTTAAAGTCCTTACTGGCTTTAGCGTCAATATCATGACGAGCATCATAGCTGGCCCGTGAACCACTGCTGGCCTGATGCGCATCATCATCACTCCAGTCAATGCCAGCCCGACCACCACCTCTAACGCCTAATCCTCCACCAACACCAAGAATTTTAGGTTTAACCCCCCATTCAGCATGAGCATCTCCATACATCCCGGCAGAAGCTCTCGTACTTCTGGATGCCAGTTCCTGAGTCGCCTGCTCATTACTGATATTATGCGCCTTCGCATAGCTTTCCACTGCACTGCGCATACGGCTGGCCATCATGGAGTCCTGTGCACTCATCGTACTGTCAGCACCACCGGTGACAGAGTCACTGCTCCCCCGGTTAGAACCAAACTGACTGAGCGTGTTCCAGGCACTGGCAATACTGCTGCTGAAACCATGCAGGGCACTTTCTGCTCTGTTCGACGCCTCCCGGGCCATTTCCTGTTGTGCCGCTGCAATCTGACGCGTTGCATTGATACCGACCGGTAAACGGGACATCGCTCCGCTTGCATCCATCACCATATTACCGTCACGGGTCTGTGTGGCGGTTGCGCCACTGCCGGTCTGGTACATCATCTGACCAAACGACGTGGTGCTGTTGGTGCTCCAGCTGAAGCCGTTCACGTTCTCCGTCTGCATGTTGCCGTAGGAGTAATTACCGTCAACCACACTGCCTGCTGCACTGGCGGTCGGGCTGATAGCAGAGGAAGCGAAATGGCTGTACACACTGGAAAATCCTGCCCCGAGCCCCCTGACCATCATCCAGGATAATGGCGGGATCATCATGGAAAGATACCCGGCAGTGGAAGCCAGATCGGAGTATTTCAGTTGTATCTGTGAAATTTCAGAGAGCACCACCGGCGCACCATTCTGTTTCGCATAAAATGTCATGGCACTGTTCAGAATGGCGTACAAGAGTGGCCATGACTGCAGCCACATCAGGGCAAACACATAACCTTTCAGGACAGACAGCGTCAGTTTGTTGAAGACAGCCGCCAGTACCAGGAGCGGGAAAATACCGATGGCGATCCCCGTCAGGATGGTCTGCGTCATGGGCAGTGTCCGCATCGCCACATGACCGATTGATACATGTGCCAGACGTTGTTTCTCCATCGATGACGTGGTGGCCAGATTCACCAGGCTGGCCGAATCACCATTACGTGCGGCATAACTGGTGATCCCCTCCTTCAGCGCATTGATGGTGACATTATGGCGAATGATCTGGCTGGCTGATTTACTTGAGCCATAGAAGTAACTGTAACTGTCACCAATCAGCGTACTGAACAGCAAATTCGGATTAGGACGCCCACCAAATAACTGCTGGGCATAATAATGCCTGGTTTTTCCGCCACTCTGTGTGTCCAGATTCAGCTTGTCTTTCAGCGAAACCGACGCGTCCTTACAGGTCACGAAATTATTATTGCTGTCATAAACGCCCCGCAGCGGACTGGGGCGGGAAAAAATCAGCGTGTAGGGATCAGCGGAGGCCATCAGCTCCTCCAGCGTGTATTTGTGGTTCAGGTAAATATCCCCCATCACGCAGTTCTGCACATAATCCTGGAAAAGATTGGCGATTTCCGGATTGCGGGACAAAAAGTCGGTGCTTTTTGATACCAGTTCTGCGCCAAACAGCATCCCCGTTTTGCTGTAGGTGACACTGTCCGGTTGCGTGAAGATCATCTCGTAACTGGCCACCATTGCATGCCCGATACGGGTCGTCAGTGAAAGTGGCATCGCCAGTCCGACCGGTACATTATCCACCCGGTGAACTTTGACCAGGTCACTGTTATCAATAATCTGCACCGATGTGCGGACATTAACCAGCAGGCTGATAAGCACAAACACGGCCACCCAGCCCAGCAAATCCATCACGTTGTGCCGCTGTACCCACATCACGGCCACCGCGAGAACAGACAATGTGAGCGCAATTTTTTCAATGGAATCCCACGTCCTGGTTCCCATAAAGGCGGCAATGGCGTTCAGGTTATTCCGCAACCACTCACCACCGGCAATCACATAAACTTCATTCACAGCGTGCTCCCTCCGAAGTGATAGTTGTTCTGGTAACGACTGAGCATGCGGGCGGAAAGCTGCTGACGCATGTAGCTCATCTGACGATCGACAACCAGCAGCGCATCCTGCTGTACCTGCACCTGTGACTGAAACGCCGCAATCTGCCGGGTGGCATCATTCATGTTGTCGTTAATATGTTCGATAACTGCTTCGTCATAATTTCCTGTGGCCACCATCGCCCGGGCCTGCTGTATCAGCTCCTGAATGTACTGCAGCAGGATGTCGTAACCGATATAGTCCGTCAGCTGGTAAATCATACTGTTGGAAACACCGAGCATCTGCGGGTCAACCAGGTATTTGAAGACGGGGATGGTGGTACTGGAAATAAAGCCTTTTTCCTTGTCATCCAGAGGCGTGTCACTGACCGCCTTGTTCTGAATGCTGGCCAGAAGTTTAGTAATCTGAGACTTCAGTGCATTATCCCGGCTGATGGTCACCGGTGTGTCTGCCACCACTTTCAGGCATTTATCAGAATCGTTGCAGTGATAAATTTTTGCTGTGCCGCCTTCCATCATGGCCCGGATAATTGAGCGGTCAGTGGTTCTGGCTGACAAGGGTGTGATTTCGCCGTTAGGACCAAACACCAGTGAGCCGGTCAGCGTCATCACAAACTCTTTCAGCTCTTTGTTGCCGTCAAACATTCTGTTTTTGGAAAGCGCATTCCACATGATGTTGATGTTTTTGGTCACCCGCTCCTTATCCTTGTCGCTGGCTTTATCCCTGACACTGTCAGATTTCCCGCCAACGGTACATCCCTGCCGGGAAGCCGCCCAGTCAGCAAAAATATTGCTCTCACCGGCAATGTCCTGACAGACTTTCTGCTGGGACACCTGCGTCCGGGGGAAGAGCCCGCCGATAATCCCCTGTGCCGCCTGGCAGGAACTGAGGTTCATACTGTTAATGTCGCTTGCCATTTTCTGCAGGAAGTCTTTTGCGGTTTTGATTTCCGGCACCGTTGTCTGCAGGGCAAGGTCAAAAAAGTAACCGGCAGCATTGCTCATAATCTGCTTAACAAAACGCTGCAGCTGCTCGCCATTAATAAAACTGAACGAGCCGAGATAGGCGTCGATGCCGCCACATCCGGCATTGATATCCGGCAGCGTCATGGAAATCAGCTGAACATTTTTGACCTGAGTACGGGCATACAGGGAGCCACCGTAAGCATAACCGGCGGCCTGCCCCTGCCAGACGCCCGGCTGTGTGGTATTGGAGGCGAAGCCCAGCTTGTTAAAGAACTGATTCATGTCGCTGTTCACATCCGCTGACGCTGCGGGTGTGACCGTCAGTAAAGCAGCACAAAGAACCAGAAGAGGTTTAATGCGTGGCATCATTCTTGCCCTCCCTTAATGTGTTCTCCCGGCGCATACGACATTTCAGCAGGAATATCCCGATATTTCCGTCCAGTCCTGCGGCTGTAATATATTTCAGACACCGAAATCCATCCCACAATTGCCCCCACAAAAAACACAACAGAAACAGAAAAGGTAAGGCACAGCGAAACGACAATTTCTACAGGGCTGGCGGGATAAAAAAGCCCCTGATGGATAAAGGGGATATTCAGGCTGACGATTATTCCCGTCGCGATGCCGGATATTCCGGCAATGAGTAACACCACCTGCTTATTTCGCACCTTTTTTCCCTCCGTACATCTGCAGAACGGTATCCATCCGCGCCATAAAACCGGCAGCATCCGTTGCCCCCTGTAAAAGCGGTAATGCCTCAAGCGTGTTGACGTTGACCAGGAAGGTGGTCGGTGTGGCCACCGGGATATTCGGGAAGAAGGTCTGCATCACGTCCGGTGGCACCGGCAATGCCTCCGGAAAGGCGGTATCCCCCTGACCATCCAGGGTGTAGGGAAAAACGGAAAAGCCGTACTGCTGTGCCAGCTGTTTCAGTACCGGGTCAAACTGGTGACAGTAAGGGCAATGCCCCTGCATAAACAGCACCACCTTCCAGTCGGCCAGGTTAACCTGCCTGCCGTTGCTGAGGCGGAACCAGCGGGGGGCTGGCTTTTCTGTCCTGGCTGACGTGCCTGCTGCCGGTTGTGCAGGCTGCGCGGCCATGCCCTGCGGATTCCAGAGTCGTTCAATTTCATCCCGGGTGGAGGCCTGCACGGCAGCGGCTGCCAGCAACAGGGTGAACAACAGTGATTTAATGAGAGACATGTCTGCCCTCCTGCTGCCCTTCCATCATGGCCTGTTGCCTGGCTTCCAGTGCCTCACGCTCTTCCCGGCTGACACGGGCAATCCATGCATCCAGCACCTGGTATGCGCCGAACAGCACAAGGATGGCCGCAATCAACTCCGCCAGAAAAAAAGCCATCCAGGGTTTGCTGTAAACAAGACGGGCGACGATATGAAACCAGACACCCAGGGAAAATACCCACATTCCCGTAATATCAAGCCGGGGTAAAGAGAATCTGCGTTTACTTATCATGTTAAACTCCGGTTATTATTTACATGAGAGTATTTATGTCTGTAATATTCGCGTTTGTGTGATATTAATCAGATCAACCTCATTATTTTGTATGGTTTTTATTACCGTTTTATATGACTTAGCCTGTCATAAGCCCCCTTATAAAAAACCACATCACTCCGGACCATACTGATGACAACATAATACAGATAAATATTCTTCTGAACCCGTCGAAGCTCGTAACGTTCGGTAATGAGCCAATAACCATTGGAACAACCATTGCTGCGCCCTGATTCATAATTGCACCACACAGAAACCAGAGACTGGCAGTCAGCACATATAAACACGCGATATTAATAACAAGGAAAACCAGTGAGCTCAGGAGAAACATTTTCCTGTCATTACGCTCAGAAAAGAAATAACCGGCAATAATAACAAATATTAACAGAACAACACCTGTAAACATTTTCAAACAATCTTCACTCATAAATCAAATCCGCGATTAAAAATTGGGTTTAAAATCTTCAGAAACGTTCAGGAATTGTTTTGCCAGGTCGTCCTGCGAAATAAAACCGTATGATAACGGACGAACACTGCCCTGTTTCGGGTCAACCAGCATCATGGCCGGGAAATATTTCACGCCGAGGCGCTGCGCCTGCCCCTGGTCAGTCCGGGAATCCGGCAACAGCGGATTAATCACACCATCCACGGAAACGGGAATAACACTCAGACCATAGGTATCCCTGAAGCCATTAATGACCTGCGCCAGCTGCCCGTCGATGGGGTCCTGCCCCCGGTAAAAGAACATGATGCCGTAGTGTTCAGCCAGTTTCGCAATAGCCTGTCGCTGCTGCGCCTGGTCTGCTGCCAGCTGGTTCCGTACCGTGCCGTTGTAATGGCTGTACTGCAGGTTATAGTCCAGTTCGGGATGCGCCAGCATGGCTTTTTTGGCGCTCATGGTGAAAAGCCCGGCCTGCTGAGTCCAGTAATTCTGCAGCCGGAAATATTTCACAAAATTATCCACGCCGGGATACAGAATAGCTTCGTACAGCGCCCGCTTTGTTGCCGTCTGCAGTGCGGCCAGTTTCTGCATAATATCCGGCTCCTGACGTGGGACTGCAGGTACAGGTTTATTTTCTTTTTCCTTTGGATTTATTTTCTCGTTATACCACTGCCAGCCTGCATCTTTCCCTGACGCCGGAAAAATAAAGCAGCAGAGTAACAGTGGCAGTAATGCTTTATTCATCTTCATTCCTTTCATCACTTTTTCTTTCATCAGATTTCTGCAGGTCAGTCAGGGCAGAAAAACAAAAATACAGAATAAACAGGAGCACACCGGAGTAAAAAATAACAAAACAGGCAGCAAGCATCTCACCTGCAGTGGTTTCTTTTACCGTATCCCACGACCAGATAATTACCGGGGAAATGACAATCGCTGTAATCAAAAGCCGGATAAGAAAATCAATAAAACGGTTCGACGTGAATATGACTTTCATCATTTCCCCCGGTTATTTTCCATACCTTACTGTCCTGCCTGTTTCAGCTGGTCAGCAATCTGCTCTTTCACTTTCTGCGTCAGAACGCCACTGTCCGGGATTTTCTGGTTATTCATCAGGTCTTCGTAGAAGTTAGTGAAATCCAGTCTGTCGAACTGAATTTTCTGCAGCTCATCAACCGTAATCCCCCGACAGTCAGGATGTTTCGCACTGCCAAAACTGATACGCAGCTGTCCGTTGCGCCCCTGCTGCTGGACTATCTGCGCCAGCTTCGAATCAAACTGACAGTAACTGCGTTTTTTCTCCAGGCAGACACCCAGCACTTTCTTCGAACAGAACTCTCCGACACTGACGGTCAGTTTGTTTGATTTTGCTTTAGCCAGGGCCTTTTCATCACTGCTGCATTTGGCCAGCCCGATATCCTGTCCCCAGCCGCTGTCCTTACAGCAGTTGCTGTATCCGGCTGCAGCCTTCTTACAAAATTTCGCCTGACCGGTGAAAGCACGGACATCCACCCCGTTCAGCGCCGCAACATCCTTACCTGCTGCGGCCAGTGCCGCCAGCTGAGAAACGGCTTCGGCAAAATCATTACTCTTCCCGCTCTGAGCCTTATCGCATTCGCCATCGAGACAGAAGACGTCTCCCCCACAGACCATCACCTTCCCGGATGTTTTTGACTCACAGGAGTACGTGGCATATTCATGCAGACAGGCACCTTCTTCGGAGTAAAAGGCGCACTGGTGTGACACCAGGGTACAGGCAGGATTGTCGGTGTAGGTCTGACAGGTTCCCTTGTCTGCTGACTGCGTGACATACGTGTCCCGGTATGCCCAGCAGCTCTGGTACATGCTGTATGACTGACCGTCTTTCACCAGCGTCCTGTTCCCGCCAGCCTCCGTACATTCTGTTTTTGTCAGTTTCCCCAGCTCCTTGCTGAACGGGCAGCTTTCAGACCAGACAACATACGGGGTGTACGAGGCTTTTTTTACCCTGACAACCAGACGCAGCTTCATTGCCGTATGACGTCTGAATTTTGTATTCCCGACCCGGACGGGGTGAGATGACGTAAAAGCAACACCGGCAGTCAGTGTTTTCTGTACTGGTGTAAATGAGGCATCTGCTGAGTATTTGGCATTCCAGCTCAGTGGGGTTCCCAGTACTGTAATTGTCATAGGTACACTCTTCTGCAGGTAAGTACGACTCCAGCTGTAATGCGCATCGACAATTTCACCGGTAACAGGAGAGGTAATGGAGACAACATACTGACCATTCACTTCACGTGCAGGTAGCTGACTCATTTCATACTCCAGCGTCCGGGTTTCCCATGTGGTACTCCCCTGCAGCTCCATACGGGCAGTTCGTGTGCAGTACTGCTCCACCTGTAAATCCCGCTCACAGGTGTAATTCGTGTATTCACTCCGGCTAATCTCCTGCGCACTGCACTGCTGCCCGGTGTTTCCCACAATGCTGTCAGCCCGGTTCACCACATCCCTGCCGGTCTGGATAAACGGTGCATCCGGTGAAAGAATGTCTTTCGGCTTGTTCATGAATGACTCTGTGATGGTTTTTCCGGTTTCACCGGTCGCCCATTCCGTGGTGCCGTCATTTTTCAGGCCGCCATCCCCGCCGGCAGTCACGCCACCATAGTATTTTGTCTCGTCCGGATTCGCGTTATAGCCGGGGATACTCTCCTGTGGCTTAAAGCCCTGAATACTGCTGCTTCCCTGTCCTTTGATCTGGTGAGCAAAATCAGAACCGGCCCGGTAATCACTGTTGCTGTCAGCCTGTGCCATGCCGGCAACCAGAGCCAGTATCAGAGGTAAAATACGTTTCATTTCCCGGAATCTCCTTTCCCTGCCAGTAAATCATGAGCCACCTGCCGGCAGTCACCCGTGGCGGCCACTTTCTCCAGCGCCTGGCCGACCCGCAGGTTTCCCCGGATGATGTCGTATCCCTGACTGCAGAACACCACCAGTGCCGGTACACTGCGAATGCCGTACTGTGAAAACAGCGTCGGGTCGATCTGAACACCATCAGTCGCGCCGTCTTTCACCAGGGACAGCACGGCTTCAGCGGTGGTCTTCAGGTCATTGTTCACCATGCCCCGCAGTGTGGCGGGTATACCGTAGTGCCGGGTTTCGCCCAGCATTCGTTTCAGCCCCTCTTCGGGAATGGAAAACGACACAAAATACAGAGCACCCTGCCGGGGTTTCCCGTCCTGCGAAGCCTGCTGTTTACGAACCAGCTCATCCAGGAAATGGTTATCTGAACGCTGAAGGGGGTTTTCCAGCACCTGCTTCTCCGCCCAGGCTTTCAGCTGATGGTCAGGTTTTTCACGCAGTTGTCTGCTTAAATTTTCCTGCTGCTTCAGGAACTGGCGGTTTTCAGGAGTGTTCACGTTTTCTGACGCCATAACCGCCCCGTTCAGCATCATCAGCAGTGCTGCCAGAGATTTCATACTCAGCTTCATCATTCACCTCACAGGAAGACACAGTTACGTTTACGCCACATCAGGTAGCCGAAGTTTTTCTTTGTATTGGGCGGATTTTTCCCGGTTTCCCAGCGGGTCACACTGCGCCCGAACGGGTGGCACTGTCCGCTGTCCGGGTACATATTCACCATCTGGTAACGCCAGCGTTCTTTGGGCAGGATTGGGGACGGATATTCATTACAGACGGCGTTATTTTTCCCGATGGTTTCCATAATCATGCCCTGACGGTGCAGCTTGAACGCCATGCGTTCACTGACCAGCAGGGAGGACTGCAACGGACTGGACTCATTACTCACCCAGCCATTGAACGGGTACATACTGCCCTGCGAACCGGCACACCAGAACAGAACATCGAGAGGCATATTAAAGGCGCTGGCAATGGCATCTGCTGCACAGGCCCCCTGTGCTATCGGATTGGCAAAGATGACAGCTTCCGGATTGAGAATGGTGGTCAGGCTGCTGTCCGTCCAGGTGGGGTCAATTTCAGAAAGATAAGCGATATCCAGGTCACCACCTTCCAGACAGCCCAGCGATGTGATGATGTTCAGCCAGTACGTCAGCGGGTATTTGTACCAGTGAACGTGATAGAACGCCCCGTTCACCTGCTTCTCATCCTTTTTCGCCGTTCCCTGTGCCGTTTTACCAAAAGCCGGCAGGCTGAAGCCCAGGTTAACCATGCATCCCGGTGACCGGGTGACGTCCGTCAGCGCCATCGGCTCCCAGTAACCAATGGCCAGCCCGATACGCCTGAACAGCGGCGGCGGTGCCGGACAAATCTGAATGGGCATCGACGGGTTCGCCGTGTCGGGGACCTTACCCTGACTGACTTTGATACTGCCCAGCGAGAGCGGGAAAATACAGCTCCAGCAGATATCCGTGATCGGGTTTACAAAACGCCCCTCACAGGCAGAATCCGCAGACGCTGTAGGGACATGACCGGCGAGAAGGAATAACATCAGCAGCCACAGGCTTCGCTTCATTTTCTGCCCTCCTCTGCCGGAATAAATTCCACCTTCAGGAAGCGATCGCCGGGAACGGCGCTCACCCGTGCCGGGACCTGATCAATGCCGAGGCGCTGGCAGAGCACACCGTTCTGGTCAAAGTAAACACGGCTGTCCAGAGACTTCTGCATCTCCGGGATACTGCCCTGCACGAGGATAATTTTGCTCTCCAGTGTGGGCGGCGTCTGGCGTTTCATCCAGGCCACCTGCGCCGGATCATCGCCATTGATGAAATACAGCGTCTGGTTAAAAGGAACATACTGCAGCGGATTCATCACTTCACCCTGACGGGCAAACACCCGCCCTTCGTTATCCCGGATATCCGCAGCCAGTCTGACGGACGGGTCAAACAACCGGCTGCCGTATTTCTCCGTGCGTCCGATACCGGGCACGGCAGGGGGCCGCAGACTGTTGCGGATCACCCGCTCCTTAAAGGCATCCATTTTCCGGCCCATCTCACCGGACTGCTCCAGTGCCGTCAGGCGCTGCATGATCACCGTCAGCATGTCCGGCTCCTTTACCGGCCACAGATCGCCCCAGGTACCAAGATCGGCGGCGGCCACACTCTGCCCCCATATCAGCAGGGCAATCAGCCCCCGGCATCTCATGGCTCCGCCCTCATTCGCCGGGCGATATCCTGCTGGATTTCCCGGGTGATATCCGGAGCCCCCTGTACCACGGCAGGCGACACCAGAATGACCGCGTGGTGTTTCTGCTGCCATGCCTGCAGGCTGGCTTCCAGTGCCGTGTTAAAACGCGCTGAAAGGGCTTTTGACTGTGCTTCTGACAGTTGTTTCTGACTGGCGCTGTCAAAAAACGCATCCACGGTCTGTTTCATGTTGAAGGCGGCAGTCACCGGTGCGTTCAGTCTGACAATGCCGTAACTGATGGCTGCGTTCAGTAACACCATTGCCAGGCATCCCGGCACCGTCCACCACCAGTGGCTGCGTCGACGGGCTGTAACGTCAGTCGTTTTTTGCGTTGTGGTCATGCAACACTCCTGTATTTCTCATGTTCTTCCAGCCAGGCTTCCAGCGAAGCCATCTCCGGCCCTGACTTCTTCCACGCCAGCTGCCACACCGCCTCATGAATACTCAGCCCCTCTTTACGTTTCTGCTGCACAAACTCAAAATCCGGGCCGTCAGAGCTGTACATGGCGCGGCTTAACGGGTCCACAAACAGGCGGTGCCAGGAGGAATGGTTTTCCACCTGCAGCAGGAAGGAACTGAACCACTGATCTTTGGCCGCACCGAACTTACCAATCATGTCACGCTGCAGTGGCAGGAACTGGTCCGGATACAGCTGGTTGTATTTCGCGAACTCCTTCGAACTCTGTTTGAGGATAATTTTGTAGGAGGAGTTACCCCATGCTGCACGGGCCGCACTGGAGGCCTTGTCAGAGTCAAAGTCGACGATGTTCTGTGTGATGGTGATATAGGCACCGGTATGACGGCGGGCGGTACGGTAGCCTTTCTCAATAAATTCACCGACCTTGTGATTTTTGAAGTCCAGCAGACGCCAGCCTTCATCAATGACGTTCAGTTTCTTGAGGTTACGCGGCGTGCGGTACATCCGGTTCTCAATGTAAATGATAAGGCTGAACATCACCGCAACCAGCAGTGACGGACGGTCTTCCAGTCCGCCCAGCTCCAGCACCACCATTTTCGCATCATCCCGCAGGGACGGCTCATCGGAGTTGAAATACTGGCCATAAGTGCCGTTAGCAGTGTACTGGTCAAGCAGCACAATCATTTCGTCCAGACGGCTGCGGATGGTCGGTGACTCGGCATACTGCTCGCTGTCACTGGCGTTTTTCAGGAAATCCACCACGTCATCAATACGTGCCCTGTTCTCTTTGGCCAGCCATGATGCCCTGACTGCCTGCAGCAGCAGACCTTCATGCACTTCATCCAGGTTACCGTTGGGGCTGGCCATCACCGACAGCTGGTCGCGGACACGCTCCGCTGACTGGTCAATATCGGTGATATTCGCAAACGGGTTAAAGCGCAGGGTTTCACCGTCCAGATATACGCCCCCCATGTTCTCACACAGGGACTTGTAGCCATCCCCCATGTCGAACACCACGGCAAAGCCCCCGGAGTCCAGCACGCTGCGGATAAGTGGCTGTATCAGCCCGGTTTTACCGGCCCCGGAGGTGCCACAGACCGCCATGTTATAGTTGGTGTTATTCATCCCCCGGAAGAAAATATCGATAAACGCCAGCTGGTTACGGTAGGTGGGTGCCAGCAGACCTGCCGGTGTCAGGGGGTTATCCGCCACTAACGGCATCAGGTTGGCCACATTAAAGCTCTCTGCGCGCTGTACCACTCCGGCCTCTTTCAGCTGTTTAAACAACCCTTTCCCGGCCATAAAGGGCAGACAGGTCAGGAAATTGCGCATGTGGTTAAAGCGCGGTGAAATCAGCTCAAAACCGTTTTTACGGAAGCTGTTCAGGATGTCCTGCTCCACTTCCAGTGCCGTTTCATTATTGTCCTTGCAGAAGGCTGTGATGTTGAGGAAGTAGGACACGACAGAGGACTGACCGGAGCCCAGCCGCTGACGCAGTTCCCCCCACTCCTTCGCCTCTTTCTCCACGGACGGAAACCATTTGGCATAGGAGGTCTTCGACTTTTTATCCAGGTCCATGTACTTCAGGTTGGCTTCGCTGTGGGTTTTCACCTGGTCTTCCACCACCAGAGTCAGCGTCAGGATGAACGGACAGGAGATGGACAGTTCCGGGTTCAGCAGGTTGCTGTAGTTGTCGGCCATGTTCCACAGGAAGGCGATTTCCGGGTTACGGGCCAGATGGAAATTCAGGATGCGGGCCGTGCTGTTCCTGCCGTTCTCACGCAGGCCCAGCGTCAGGTAATCAGCCCGGACTTTCAGATCAAAACTGTCCTCCACACACTGATAATTCAGATCAGAATACGGGTCCAGCTGACGTCTTTTCGGGTACAGGGAATCCGGGTTATGGTTAATCATCTCCCCGACAATATCGATAAAGGCCTGTGCATCCACCGTCTGTGTGGTGATACTGGCCCCCTGTAACGACGCCCGGATGATTTTCACCAGGTTTTCCATTTCCAGAATGTCGGCCCGGCTTTTTTTCTTCGAGGGAGAACAGTACGAGATAAACACCCGGTAATGGCGCAGGGTCAGGGGCAGATTCATTCCCTCCGGCAGCGGAAACTGTGTCGCTGCCGCTTTCATATAATAGGCCCGGGTAATCGCGTTAAACCGTTCGGCCTGTTCGCCAGACCAGGAGAACTCACGCAGCCCGTATTCAATCCTGTCACCAACCAGCTGACTGGACATCAGATGGATACACAACGGAATACCGCGCGGCAGTTTGGTGCGCAGCATATGATCGAGGGCCTCCACAATGGACTCATTCGCCCCATTGATGGGAATGGCTTCCAGCATAAAGCCCATCGTGGTGTCATTCATGAACAGACCGGATTCCTGGTTGTAATCACGGTACGGCAGCAGACGGCTGAACTGCGGGAAGCTCATTTCGCCCAGCACTTCATTGGCCTTTGCTGATTCGTCAGGCAGTTTCAGTGCTGTGACGAGGGAGTTAACCGCCTGAGTGACGGCCTCAAGTGGGTTATTACTCATATGAGTATTCCTTAGTGCGTTTAAAAAAGGAAAATATCAGTCTGTGACCGTGGATATATCAGGCAGTGCCATTCTTAAAACCACAGCACAAATAAGAGATGGAGGCTTTTAACAGGAAAACAGGATTAATGTTCCTTTGCTGAATGAGCATCATTTAATGCCTGAAGTTGTTTTTCACGTATCTTATTTCGCTCATTTTCTCTTACCCGTTTAACCTCTGCCATTTCGTTTCTTTCTCTACACGCTGATGCAAGCTTTTTGGCCTTACCAAGGCTTAAGGGTTCAGGCTGATAATCAGAAGTGTCAGACTTAATAGCGTCCTTAAATGCTTCTGCTGCACAGGGGGTATCCTGTGTAATCTCTGTCAGTTGTTCTGGTGTTGCAGGTTGTTGCTCAAGGTAATCATTGTAGAAAAGACCACATATCAACATAGCCATAACACCAACAAATATAAAAGCCAGAACAGATTTTAAATATATCGACTTCATTTCATTTTCCTTTGAAGCAGTAAGCACTCATTGCCCCCCCATTCAGTGTATCCATCACGTTGTTCAAAGGTTTATTTGTTTTAACTTCAACACATTCCCCTGTATTTCCAAAGCCCCTGCCTCCGTGTGCTTCGATTGTCCGAAGAACCTGCACGCATACGTCCGTATTTGGCATGGGGGTAACATTCCAGCTTCCTCCACCGTTAATATTTTTTATCAGCACAAGAAAAATAAAGGTATGCATTCTTTATTACCTCCGCTTATATATTAATCACTGAATATCCCTTCAGTTAACTTATGAGGTCATAAAACACTGCAGATTCTCATTCGGATTTATTCTCTTCAGTAAACTTCCGGATGGTATCCTGTTCACGCTGACGGGTGGCAGACTCCTGCATTGCATCCACTTTCTCCTGCCAGAGACGCCGGATATCCTTTTCATCCCGACCAGTCAGTTTTTTACCGGACAGCAGACGGTTAAGCAGTTCCTGTCTCGCATCCGGTACGTCTTCAGTCAGACGCATAAGCTGAAGCAGGCTCTGACGACTGAGGACCATGAGTGATTCCGGCAGGAGGGTGAAGAAGAAAATAAAAAAGCATACCGCACCACAGCAGGCAAGGACCGCAAACAGGATTTTCAGATATATACCATCAACGCCGAACGCAGCAATAATACAGGGAATCCATGCAATACACGCAAAAAACCCCAGGATGTTATCTATTCGGTTATGTCTGCGATATATCTGTTGATGTTCATCCAGAATAGAATCTATTTTTTCAGCTTCTGATTTATGCATAGTGTTTCCTCTGCGTTTCCTGCCAGAGACGCCGGATATCCTGTTCATCCCGACAAGTCAGTTTTTTACCGGACAACAAACGGTTAAGCAGTTCCTGTCTCACATCCGGTACGTCTTCAGTCAGACGCATAAGCCGGAGTAATTCCTGACGACTGAGTACCATGCGTGATTCCTCCGGTACGCTGTAATAATTAAAAATACGACTGAATACCCCACAACAGCAGGCAACGGACAGGCACAGGGATTTCAGATACAGGCCAGAAACACAGAGTGTGGCAACACCACAAAGAATAGCTATAACTAAAAAGCCCTTACCCAGTGCCATACACAAAGAACCCTGTTTTCTGAATATCCGCTCCTGCTCATCCAGAATAAAATCTATTTTTTCATTTTCTGATTTATGCATAGTGTTTCCTCTGCCTTTCCTGATACGCCTGACATTCAACGCACAACGTCACACCGGGAAATATTTTCCGCCGGGCTTCCGGAATAGGATTTCCGCATGCTTCACAGAGATAAACAGGAATACCATGAACATTTATTTTCTGGCGTATCCGGTTTATTCCTGTCATGGTCAGTTGTTCTGTCACTGAATATGCTTCATCGGCTTCATCACTCACGGAATATTCCTCCCGACATGTTCTGACACGCTACCGCCCATCCCTTTTCACGCACAGGGCACTCGTTTTACAGGCAGATTTTGAATACAGAAAGCCCGCCGGCATTGCCGGCTGATATACAACTTCAGGGCCAGTTAATTAATACGTGGTTTTCCCCACGCAGACGGTTTAATAACAAAAAACACGCTGGATGGCTGATGATAAACATCCTGGTTATCAATATAAGGCGCTATCCATAATGCTGCCGTCTGCTCACCCGTTCTTAGCGGACGAGGAGGTGTTACCGGCGTAACTGAACTGACCGGAACAACCGTTTTCACTTCCCGGGCAGCGGTAAACAGCGGGCGTGGTGCCAGCAGTTTCTGCTCCGGAAGTGCCGTCACCGCAGGTCTGCTGCCGGATGGACTGGCCGTGCTGGCGGCCCGCACCGTGGTTGTCCGGAAGTTCCCTTCAGCCAGGCGCGGCAGTGATGCCGCAGCCGGCTTTGCATCTGCAGGCTGTTCCAGCTTTTTGGCCTTCTCATTGGCCTGCTCCATCGTCATACAGGTATCGGATGTGGTGGCGTTACACTCAAATTCCGTACTGGTTCCGGCACAGCCGGAAAGTAATAAGGTCCCCAGCAGAGGAATAAATAAAGAAATCTGTTTCATTGCCCTTCTCCTTTTTTATTACTCCCCACAACAGCAGAAATTAACTCTGCTGTCAGATTTATTTTCCCTGCACAGGGATGTCCGGAGACCACTGTATTTCCCGGAGAAGAAAATAAGCTCATCGACATTCCCTTCTTCATCACACCGACAGCAGCCATATTAAAATTGTGCGGCACTGATTCAGGACTGAATTTCTCCGGTGCAGGAAGTACGATTCTTGTGGCGCAGTTACTGAGAACAGCATGAATAAAATCATCTGACACGGTTTTACCCGGCACAGAGAGGGCTGTAATAACATTAATATTACGCATGTTCATTTTTATCTCCGTTGTTTCTGTTTGTTCTGTCATCAGGAAGATAAACAGGGCATTTCCTGATTTTTTCCGGCAGGGAAGCGTCTTCCGTATAAACTTCCGTCAGACGTTCATCTGCGGTTACCACCCGGATACATTTCATTTTTCCGGGCAGCACCGGATATTTCCCGATGATCGCTGCCAGCGAGACATACATCAGTGCCAGTGTTGCCCATAATGCGGTGACCAGTTGCATCAGTGACCGGTCAGTCTCCCTGACATAATCTGCAGCATCAGCCGCGCGGTAATGGCAGATATCCTGTATTTCTGATCTGCCTGAAGAATCAGAGGAAGAAAACCAGCATTCACTGACCGGGAACTGTCCAGCAGGTGCTGTTTGTCTTACGAAGTTAATCTCCTTAACCAGTAATTTCCCCGGCGTGGTGTTGTCCTTCCATAAAACAAACAGAGCCATCAGGGCCATTGTGGCCAGTGGCAGAATGACGGTGTACTTCAGACACCAGAACAGTCCTCGCAGAACCCGGGCGACAACATACCGGGCGGCATGGCACGCCTGACGGAACGACATATTATTTGCCATCGTTGCCCCCTCCCTGGCTGCCGGACATAAACTGCTGCGGATTCAGGTTGCCCAGCTGCTTCAGCATCTGGTCAGTATTAAAGCCGTTAAGATGACTTTCAGCTGATGGCGGAACAGGAACCGGACTTTCCGGATTATCTTCTTCCGCTCTGTTCTGCGTGCGCTCCAGCGCCATCTCTTCCACGGTTTTCAGCTGGAAGCCGTCCTGGAACACCACGGTCACTTCGTTGCCCGCACCAATCGGTATCACCGGGTGATACTGTTCGGCACGTTTGATGTAGTAGTCACTGAGCGTCTGTGCAGCTTTCGATGCGCCGCCACCGATACCCATTTTAAGGACATCGCCGGCCCCGTAAGCAGCAGTGGCACCCAGCCCGACAGCCGGCTGGGAAGCGCGCTCCATTCCCTGACCGATACCGTCAACAAATCCCGCGCCCCATGCCCAGCCGAGGATTTTGCCGTTACGCATCACCACTTCGCCCTTGATACCGTTTTTACCCCGGAAGCTGACATGCCCCTTAATCGGCATATCAATAGTTTTGCCGTCCTTCAGGCAGCTGATATTGCGGGTGCGTACAATGGCACGTTCACTGGACACATCCCCCCAGGCTTCCAGACCAACAAAACATCCCGTTGCGTCATACGTTTTGCTGTTCGGCATTTCCACCAGACCGGTGATACGCAGCTGCATCGGCACCGTGGATTCATTACCGGTGACTGAGGCATTGGCATCCGCTCCTTCAATCAGCATGGCTTTCGCAAAACTTCCTGACGGAATGTACGGCAGTGATGGTCCCTGTTTTCCCTCATTACGGGTGAACACCTTACGCTGTATCCGGTTAGGCACCGGTACAGACTGGTACGTCACCTGCGGTGGTGGCGTGACACCATTCCCGGGATAAAACGCCGTCGGCGGTGGAACAGCAACGCTGCCCTGCGGCGGGAAAGATACGGGTGTGTTTCCTGGCTGTGGTTCGCCTTCCGGGCCGGGCGGTGAGGCTGGCGTCTGCGGTACTGGCTCACCGGTCGCGGTGACAGGATTTGCACCCAGGGCTTTCACCTGCTCTGCCAGTGCAGCATTGTCCTGTCCCAGCTTTTCAATACGACGCTGGTCATCACCGCGCTGTTTGTTCAGGACATCCAGCTCACGACGGATTTCCTCATACTGCTTCTGCATCTGTGCTGCCGTCACCTGCATCTCTGTGGTGGCATGCTGACGCACCTTGTCATCAAAGGTCGTATCCACCACACCGGTCATATCCGGCACAGGCTCCTGTTCAGCCACGGTTTCACCGTTACCGGACATATCCACATCAGACAGATACAGTGCCCCACCAATCGCGGAGGCTGCACCGACAACCACAATCCCCAGCCACAGGTACTGCTTGCGTTTCACAATGGTATTGATACTGGCCATCAGTTGCCCTCCCCGTCACGGATGACATACACATCCATGCGCGCACCAGCCAGTAACTGGCTGGCAGGCTGGCTGAACATCACGGCACGGGTTCCCGACTGCCAGAAGTCACTTTCCCGGATATTCAGGGCAGACAGCGTTTTATTTTCCACGGCAAAGCGGATCATCTTCAGGTGATTCCCCGTCCATACAGCATCTGCCACTGAAGACAGCCCCGCCGGGGTCTGCAGGGTTTCTTTTGTCACCGGGACCTGATACCAGCCTGCAGGTAATTTTCCGCCACGGACGGCCTGGCTGATGGTCACAAGCAGGGATTCGTAAGGCGTGGACGTTTCCCACGCACCGGCTTCTTCTCCGGTTCCGCGCAGGTCACTGACCAGCTGAATGGTACGCCCCGCGCCTTCACGGGGAACGGCCTGAATGGAAAGATTCAGACCACGTTCTGTTTCCAGAATGAACGTAAAGGGCTTTTTGTTGACGGTGGCCACCACCACACCGCCGGAGGCGGTCTGCTCATTATTGGTCAGGGCACCATCCAGACTGTTCACGGCGATAATCCGGTCACCGGGAACGGTAAACAGATTCGGGCTGGTATTGCTGATGGCAATACTGGCCTGACCACCGTTCACCATTGGCACCACGGTGGGGGCCAGCGTACCGTTTGCGGCCATCACGCTGCAGGAAAAAAACAGGCTGCCGAATATTATTGCCGTATTATTTTTTCTCATCGTCTGTTTCCCCGAAATTATCCAGCCAGGTCACCCCGTTTTCCCGCTTCAGAATAAGGATGTAATGTTTGATATCAGTGAAAGATTTTGAATCACCAATCCAGGTTTTAAGCACACCACGAATTTCCACACGGCCATACTGAGGCCAGACACGAACACTGGTCTGGAAAAAGGCTGAGTTCACGTTATCGTTTTTAATACGCTTCGCTTCTTCAGCCAGAATAACTTTCATCTGGTTCTGTGCGCCCGGGCGGATATATTGCAGAAGCGCCTGATGTGAGGCATCGACGGTTTCTGATGAAACATTCAGACGGAGGGCAATAAATGACAGCGCCATCTGCTGTAAATAAGAGGCGTCGGCACTGTTCTGTGACACGGCAAAGGGGGCATTAAATGCCATTGGCGTCACGGCAGTGCGTTGCTCATTCTGAAGACGGTAGTTATTCACCCCCTGAATGACGTTAACAGAGAGGCTGAGAACAATAAGCACTGACATAAATATAAAGGCGATGGCCATTACACGACTGGTACTTAAACGGGCACCGTGTTCCATATAACAATCCTGGTATCAGTTCTATTTAATCCACTGCCGGAAACACGAATCGGGAACATTATGAAAAATACCGCGCAGCAGGGCTGTTGGCATATACCAGTAAATCAGGTCTCGTAACCAGGAACTGCCCCGCCCTTTTTTCAGTTTTTTAATCCCGAAATAAACCAGAACCGCTGCACCAATACCGAACAGATATTTCGATGTTGTGATCCCCCAGCCAATACAGATTGCTGCGGGGATCAGTTCATCCAGTGGCAGGCCAAACCAGCGGCTCTGGTTGGTCAGTGTTTCCGGGAAACGATATTTCTTAAGTTTATTCTCGTCTCCCGACATCGTTTTATTTCCTGTCAGAGGCCAACGACGGCCATACCCACAGCAATAAATACAGAGATGATGGCAAAACCGGCCAGGAACTTGACGTTTTTGGTCATCATGTACATGACCGCACCGACCAGAACTTCAGCCAGGATAACCCATTTAACAACACTGGAGTCCTTACCGAAGGTCGCCTTAACCGTGGAGTTACCACTCTGCATCAGGTCCTGCCCACTGCTGCCAGCGGCCATCGCCAGTTGCGGGAAGAACATCATCAGAACAGCAGCCGGGATCACAGCACGAACCAGGCGAAGCATATTCAGACGAGTGAATTTAGAAAAAAACGACTTCTTTTTGACGGGCGCAGAAGCACCCTGAACACTTAAAACAGCATTCATAAGTTACCTCAATTTCGGATAAATGAATAAAACTAGAGTGTATTAAATGTTATATCTTCCTCTTTATCTGCCTCCCTGAATATCTCCGAGTTATAAAAATCAGGAAACTTGATCAAATGATCAATAACTCTGTCTGCAGCCTCATCTGTTTTACACCATCCACTACGATTTTTGGCTGCAATAAGTAGCTGGTTAGTTTCATCATCCAGACGCATTGTCAGATACTTAACCAGCGACTTACCATAGATATTCCCTGCCCTGTTAAACTTTGGATAGCGGTGAAGATGATCTTTAAGTCTTATTACTGCCTCAAACGATCGACTTCTTCCGCTTCTGTTACTTGCCTCAATTAATAGACTTTCCACATCTACAGGTAATTTTAGTTTTACCATCTTACCTGTTGCAGAACGTGTACCAAATCTTTTCAATAACACCTCCCGCTGTTTATCTTCTGGTTACCACTTATGTTTGCAGAATAATCAGAAAAGGTAAATAGACGGAAAGTCTATATTTTATTAACACTTTATTAACGCGTATTTATGATACACATAGCCTTCTCGTATAAATAATGAATAAACTTTTTATTGTAGAGTAAGATGATTAACTCATCTTTATTAGAAACAGAGAAGTAGTCGCATATCAGAGACGCGTGTTTCTTTGATGTGGAGATGGATATGTTTAATATTCTTGCTATAGCATTATGACTGATTCCGGTGCTATATAAGTAAAAGACATCATTTACATATGATGATACAGAAGAATCATCACTCATTCTTCTGATTATATTTCTGATATCATCACTGACAATCGTTTTTTGATTATAACTGTCTTTATGACGAACATGAGCAGCATCATAAAATTGCCACAGAATGATATTTCTGTGTCCATTAAGAAATGACTGAATAGATATTGTCCAGAATCTGTTCTGAATAAAAACATCCTCTACAAGATTAAGATGCGTATGCTCATTCCTGTATGCTTCCATCTCTGTGACAGAGATCAATTCACAAAAATCTCTCTGCGACAGAAGCCATTTTTCAGCACTTTGATCTTGTGTAAGAAATGACTCATGAAACAGCGTATTGCAAAAAATAAATTTTCCAGTTTCGTCCCTGATACAGGCTGGATTTGGATAATCCTGAATAACTGCCGTCATATTTTCCAGCAGATCTATTTGACGAGCATGTTTTTGTTGAATACGATCCATCGGATACATAGGAACCTCCTCACAAAGGATTCTATGGACAGTCGATGCAGGGAGGAGAGAACTCCCTGCATCGGCGATTTTCAAATTCAAATTTTAACGTGGCATTAACCACGTAATTAATATACTAATTATCTTTCGTACTGTCACCTTTTTAAATCATAAAAACTCTGATATTTGAACGAAGTCAAATTTCTTTTATTCATCATCATTTTTTGGAAAAAATCGTTCCATCTCAGATGATACCTTCTCCCTGATATCTTCAACCATATTGGCATATTCAAACTTTGGATTTCCGGAGACATGAGGACTGAGAGACTCAATACCCAAAATTTTCGCTACTGATGATTGTGTTTTTACAACGCATTCAAGAAGCAATTTATTAAACTCAGTCTGATTAAATGCAGACTCTTTACGCTCCATCTGAGCCTCATGTACACGAAGCCCCAGTTCAAGAAGCATTGAAGCTGTTGCTGAAAAACTGACATCTTTTTCCCTTGCCCCTTCCTGTCGACGCTTCTCAATAATCGCATTTATTTTTTCATAGGCATCATTGCTGATATACAGGTTCACCTTAGCCATCAGAGATTACCTTTTTTGAACATAAAATAAAGTTAATTTCGAAACACTAAAATTCATAATGCAAACAGGGACGCACCGCTAGCAGCGCCCCTAGCGGTATCCTATAAAAAAACACACCGCGCCGCTAGCAGCACCCCTAATATAAAATAATGTTTTTTATAAAAATAGTCAGTACCACCCCTACAAAGCGGTGTCGGCGCGTTGTTGTAGCCGCGCCGACACCGCTTTTTTAAATATCATAAAGAGAGTAAGAGAAACTAATTTTTCATAACTCTCTATTTATAAAGAAAAATCAGCAAAAACTTGTTTTTGCGTGGGGTGTGGTGCTTTTGGTGGTGAGAACCACCAACCTGTTGAGCCTTTTTGTGGAGTGGGTTAAATTATTTACGGATAAAGTCACCAGAGGTGGAAAAATGAAAAAATGGATGTTAGCCATCTGCCTGATGTTTATAAATGAGATCTGCCAGGCCACTGATTGCTTTGATCTTGCAGGCCGGGATTACAAAATAGATCCTGATTTACTGAGAGCAATATCATGGAAAGAATCCCGTTACCGGGTTAATGCCATCGGTATTAATCCGGTAACGGGATATGGCAGCGGACTGATGCAGGTAGATTCCCAGCATTTTAACGAACTGGCCCGCTACGGAATTAAGCCAGAACATCTGACAACAGATCCCTGCATGAACATTTATACCGGTGCTTATTATCTGGCAATAGCATTTAAAAAATGGGGCGTCACCTGGGAGGCCGTTGGTGCATACAATGCAGGATTCAGGAAATCCGAACGCCAGAACCAGAGACGTCTTGCCTACGCATCAGAGGTTTACCGGATTTATACCGGGATAAAAAGCAGTAAAGGTATCCGGCTTCCGGCCACGAAGAAATCACTTCCGGAAATTAACAGCGTGCAGAACAATTAATCTTACAGACATTGTCAGATACCGGTTATGCCGCAAAAGCGGCATGGAAGGCCACACAAAAAAATATCATATGAGTGACAATACTGACTGGCCGAAGCCCCGCGAAGCGGGAACCCATCTTATATATACCCGGTAACTGCGCAGCCTCCTGCCAGACCATTTTTCGCGGGCACAATATTTACAGACAACCGGAAAGCCGGTTGATGAAATTGAGGTATATCAGACGACACAGCAATGCCGAAAAATGATAATATAAGTAAAGCCCCGAAAATTTTTTCGGGGCTTTACTTATATTATCATGACTTCCACTTTCTGAACTGTTCGGCAATCACCCATAACGCCTTGTTGATTCTTATATCACCATCAATACCTGTAATGGCTCTTGTCCTGGTATTTTTCCCGGAGGCACTTCGCCCCGATAATCCACCTTTTATCATATTCTCCTGAACCCGCTGCCAGGTTGTCCAGAGATCGTTCTGTTTGTCTTCCCGACGACGGGGAGTAATTATCTGTTCAGGTGTCACTGGCGTTTTATTTTCATCTTCATACCTGACCATCAGTGCAGCTCTGCCAAATAAATGTTGCTCGTCACTGTTAAGATGAATTTCTTTCATCGCCTCCATATTATCAGTGACCTTATCAAAGACACCGAGCACTTCATACGCTCCCTCGATAACCTGCCCGACAATATCACCTTTATGTGGAACGCGGATTTCGCCAAAATTATTTCCGCACACCAAGCCATTTGTGCAGACAAAACGAAAAATTCCGGGGATCATCTGATAACTGGATGAACCATCATGTGAATTAAGCAGGATAATTTCAGGAACTTCCTGTCCGTTAATATGCCCTTCCCTGCGAAGACGTAACATATGTTTACTGTATTCGCGACGTCCCAAATCACGAACCCGACTCTGACAGGCAAAGAATGGCTGGAAACCTTCATCACGTAACTTATTGATGATATTGATTGTTGGAATATACGTATAACGTTCACTCCGGGACTCATGTTTATCACCGGAAAATACCGAAGGCACGAACTGCATTAATTCATCATCCGTTAAAGGACGTTCACGGCGGATGGAATTATACCGACCAAAACGGGAAGCTAATCGCATAACAGCTACTCCTTTATGAAAGAATAAATTTAATAAAAAATTTTTCCGCTTAATATCATCCCCCCGATCTCCATTAACAAGATTGCAACAATCAGGAGGGATATTCATCACATCCGGTCAGCAGATCGCCCGGATATCGAGGCCGGCACGCTTAATCTGACGCAGGAACTGTTTGAAGTGATCTGCTTCCGCAATGTTGATATGGCGGAACTGCTTATCCACACCCTGACTGAGCGCGTAGCTATAACTGAAGGCCATCTTTTCCGGGTGGCTTTTGCGATATTTTTTCAGCTCAGTCAGGCTGCTGAATTCCAGGACGTCCCACTCTTCCCCGGTGTTTTTTTTCTTCCCGACAACAAGAAGCGTGTACGACGCGGTGTTAACGTGGATATTTCGGGTACTCATCCTGCTTTCTCCTCTCTCTGGTTTTCAGCCCCCATCATCTGTTGAGTTTCGGGAGCCGCGGTTTTGACGTTTTGC